>Ga0315279_10002383_pt1 | contig 28382 bp, 32 predicted proteins | sample YL17G06_20_MG_FD_203694 | JGI IMG/M metagenome (GOLD analysis project Ga0315279, IMG submission 203694) | Sediment microbial communities from Yellowstone Lake, YNP, Wyoming, USA - YL17G06_20 | ecosystem: Environmental > Aquatic > Freshwater > Lake > Sediment | place: USA: Wyoming | collected... | reverse complement strand
CTCGATGTTCTTTCGTTCAACGAAAACTTAAGTAGACTTCCCAGTTATCTCCGAAGGCTCGGGGTCCGTAGCTCAGTCAGGCGTTTGATTCGCCCTCGAAAGGTAGAGCAGCGGTCTCGCAGGAGCAGGGCTGAAGCTCTTAACCGCTGAGGGATACCCGAAGGTCGAGGGTTCAATTCCCTCCGGACCCGCCATAATTCTGGTTCAGTACCACCACGTTTATATCCGGCGAACCCCCACTTTAGCCCATGCCAAAAGGCGTGGCCACTTCGGAGTATTCATACCTTCTCAAGGACGAGGATGTCAAGCGCTGGTACGACAACGTCAGCCGCGGAAGCATCATCACAGCGCACACGTGGCTTCGCAGGCTCGGATTGATTCACAAGAAATTCAACAAGACTCCGAAGCAGATCGCATCGATGCCGTCCAGAGACAGGAGCAATTTTCTCTTCGATGTGATCACGCAACTTGAGGAAGATGGAATCAGCGGGAGCTACATCGCAAACATCATCAAGGCACTCAAGAATTGGCTGGAGTTCAGCGGCAAACCGGTCCAGCAGAAAATCAAGATTCATGGCCGCAATGACCTTGTCAAGTTTGGCGACGAGAAGCCTCCAAATCCCGAGGAGCTCGGCAGGATATTCAATGCAGCAGACTTGAGGGCAAGAGCTGCCGCTGCCGTCGTTGCGTTCTCTGGACTGAGGCTTGGGATTCTGGGAGACTACCTCGGCACAGACGGACTGAGGCTCAAGGACATCGAAGCGACAATCAACGGCAATTCGATCGAATTCGAAAACATGCCCATGATGATCACGGTTCGGAAGAGTCTGTCGAAAACAGGAAACCAGTTCTTCACTTTCCTATGCGAGGAGGGATGCAGCTACCTCAAGCAGTACCTTGAATGGCGGCTCAGGAGCAAGGAGCGCCTTGGCCCGAATTCTCCGGTCATCACACCTCTCCAGAAGCGGCTTGCGGGCGAGCACATACGCACCATCAACATAGGCGACCTCATCAGGAAACCAATCAGAGCGGCAGGCTTCCAATGGCGGCCCTATGTGCTGAGAAGGTACTTTGACACGAGGCTGATGATGGCCGAGTCTGACGGACTGATAATCAAGGACTGGCGCGTTTTCTGGATGGGGCACCACGGCGACATGGAAGCAGTATATACTGTCAACAAAGGCCTGCCCAAGGACGCAGTCGAGAAGATGAGGGACAGCTATGCAAAGTCCGCCGAGAAGTACCTGATTACAACGAGGAAGGAGGGCATGACCGAGGAGAAGATAGTGGAGACAATGAACCGCCAGTTCCTAATTATGTCGGGCTACAGCGAAGAGGAACTGAAGGATATCGACGTTGGGGAGCTCACGCCTCAGCAGTTCCAAGATCTCATACAGAAGAAGTCGATGCAGTCTCTGGGATTGAACGGCAGCGGAACGCAGAAGGTGGTGCCGATGGATTCAGTAAGACAGTTCATACAGGACGGCTGGGAGTTCGTTAGCCAGCTCAACGGCGCAGAAGCGATTATTAGGCTGCCCTCGACAAAATGAGGCAATGAGAATCCTTGGCAAAGAAGACTCGGCTCCGCTGGACGAAGAGGATGATAGTCGAGCGCTTCAATCGGCAGATACTTTGGACCGCAGGCTATGAGCCCAGGGAGATCTCAAGGATATGCACGCCTCCCCTGTCATCAGTAAAGGCCATTGTCCCACACGAAACCATCGAGGCGGCACTAAGGAAGAAGCTTGATCAGATTCTCATCTCGACACGAAGCAGCTTGGAGTAGACCATCAGCTTCACGAGCGCCTCATGGCGGGGCAGTTCGTCTGGCTCGGAAAGAATCAGGGCCCGCAGGTTGCTGTTCTTCGGAAGCAGCCTTGAAGCTAATGTTTTGAGTTCCGCAAAGCTCACGGTGTCGGACTGGGACAAGTTTCAATACTCTTGTGCTTCGGATACGCCGAGCTTTCTCAGCTTCTCTTTTCTCAGTATCTCAGCATCGCTTATGAAATCGTCGGGCGTCTCGCCGGGCTCCAGCTCGTCAAGAGGATGCCAGATGTTCTCGGATTCAATCTCAAGAAACTCGTCTTCCACTTGATTGCTTTCAGGCTGCTCCAAGAGCTTGTCGGTTTCTGCATCAAGCTGAGCCTTGTACATCTCCTGCTGTTCAGCTATGCCCAGGGGTTCGGGCTCCATCGGTTCACGGACTTCCGCGCGTTCGGCTTTCTTGGGCTCTTCGGCTTCCCTCTTCTCCTCCCACGATATGTGCTCCTCTTCCTTTTTCGGCCTGTACGGCTTGACATCCATCTTGTAGTCGGGCTCCGCATCCTTCAGCATTCCAGAAGTCTCAATCTTCTCCTTGTCACCGTACGCTCGCTCTCCGTAGTCTCTGTCGATATGGGAGCGGAACCTTGAGTACTCACCTGAGAAATCTGGTTTCCAGCGATATCTTGCCAAATTCTACTCTCCCCCAGCTTCACTCTTCGACAATGATGAATACAGCTCGCTCAGATAGCGGTGCGCGACCAGGAACTTCAATTTGGGTTCTGATATGCCCAACGACAGCATTTCCTTTTGCATGAGCTCCACAACGCTGAGGTCCCTGCAGATGAACAGCATCTCATCGAGCTTGTCTGCGACCTTGGCTGCTTCGAAGAAGTTGGTCTTGGGCGACACGCATACCTCGATCCCTATCCTCCGCTCGACCTTATAGTCTGCTGTGCCATCAACCCGTATTTCGCCTGACTGGCTGACCCTCTCGGCATAGACATCGAACCTCTTGCCATCCATCGCATACTCCTTCTTCACTGCATAACCGAGCTTCTTCAGTGCGTTCGCAACCAGCCACTGGTACGCGCGATGCTCCAGCCCGACGTTGCCCACGTAATCGTCCCACGCAGTCAGGCTCACGTCGTTCTTTTGCAGCAAGGCCCTGCCCAGCTGGGTGAGCTCAAGGTACATTGACGGCCTACCAGAGGACAGCTGGATTGGCTTGAGGCTGACATACTTCCTGTCGCACAGCTCCTTCACAGCGTTCTTCCCGTCAAGCGGATGGATCTTGAGCTCCTTGTATCGCTGCGAGATGTTGCGCAAGGGCTTCTGGCCCACATGCTCCAGCACCCTGTAGGCTTTGTCCGAGAGCGCTGGCAGCTTGACGTAGTCGGTCATGGTGGTGCCGACTCTCTTCGGTTCGCTCTGCATCTTTGCGACGAATTCCTTCATCCGCTCTTTCAGTTCGTCATTGGCGACTGTCTTCGGGAATTCGTAGTTCTGAGTCTGGACAAGGAACGGGTCCGGAATGCCTGACTTCTGGGCCATCCACTGGCCAAGCTTCAGCTTCTTGATGAGCTCGCTGTCCTCGTATTGGAGGCGGTAGATGCTCTGCACTGCATTGATGTCGAATCCGCTTCCGAGATATCCCACAAGCTTCAGGTCCGTGTTGGCTGTCACGCTGTCGTTGATCTTGCTGGGCTCCTGGGAGGAGAATATCAGGCCCTCGTCAAAATCCCTGATTATGCGCGGGAGCTGTTGAATCGGCGACTCCCCGACCTCCGCTTCTGTTGACCGAAGCTCAGTGGGCTTGTAGAATATCCTGTGCGCCTCATCGAAGATTATGAGATGCCTCAGCCCGCCGCGATGCAGTTGGGCTTTCCTGTATTCCTGGACGTAGATGAGAACCAGAGTGACGATGAAATTGGCCACGCCCTCGTCCAGGCCGTCCAGTTCGATAACGACTGGGTAGTCAAGCAGGCCGCTGATGGGGAAGCCCTGTTCGCAGTCCAACACTTCATGCAGGACTTGGGTGACGGTCGTGAGCCTGTTGAGGACAACATTGCGGTACTCATCCCTCCTGTAACTCTTCTCAACAGTGCCTTCCACGATTTCCCATACTTTCTGCAATGACACGTAGCTGTTTTCCTTCACCCGCTGGTGCTCGTTGTTTATGACTTCCCGAAGATAGTATTCCGAAGCCTGATAGAACCCCATGGTGTGGGCAAGTGCGCTACAAATCAGATTGAACCAGTCAGGCTCGCTCACACCTTCGGGCGGCACGAGAGGGTTCAGCCGCAGCCAGTTCCAGCGCAGGCACACAATGGGAAGCTCCCTCAGATGGCGGAAGTCCTGCTTGAAATCGAAGGCAAGGAAATTGATTGGCGTGTCGGGGTGGCTCTTGTTGTGTTCCATTATCTGGCGGATGAGGTTCACGATGAGGACAGTCTTGCCGTGGCCAGCCGAAGCGAAGATGCCTACGTGGCGGTTCAGGTCTTTGAGAGGAGTCTTGAACTCGTCATACGTGTTGTCTCCCTGAAAGACCCTGCCAATGACGATATCGCCTTCCATCTTCTCGGGGATGGGCATCGACGGGATCTGGTCTGCTTTCGCCTGATAGATTGAGCCGAGCATCCTCGTGACGACCAGCTTGAGCCTTTCAGCCTCATCGAATCTCCCTCGGTTGGCGTGCATCAGTATCAGGTCAAGCATGTTGTCAATGCTCGGATTGGCAGTGCTGTACTTACGAACGAGCTTCTTTGTTTCTTCAACCCATCCGACATAATCAAAGGTCAACCGAAAAGGCCTCTGATCTTGTAGATGATGTAGATCGTGAGCATCAGCAGCAGTATCCAGACGATGACTACCACAGATGACGGAAGGTTGAACTCTCTCATTGCGCTGAGTGCGCTCGACACTACTATCAGCATGATTGCGAGTATGCCAATCGCCACGACTGCAAACATGACTTTGGACGGGCTGGTCCTCAGCGAGGGAAGCTTGAATCCACTGGCGGAATCCGCCCCGAGGCTACCTTTGAAATCCTCGACGTCTTTCTCCCCGCCATACATTTCCTCAAGAGTGGGCAGCATCTCGTGGGCTTTGTAGGTTATCTCAGTCCAGAAAAACAAACGATTCCGAATCAAGCCAGCTTTTCTCAGGTCAGTCATGACAAAATTCAGTTCGCTCGAAGAAAGCTTTGTGGCATCCCGTATCCTGCCATTGCCCCAGCCATGCGCGATGCCATATAATACCTTGAACGACTGCTTGTTGACTCCCAGTTCATCCACGAGGCAGAGGTGGTCGTAAACCCTCATCTGATATTTGCTGGAATGCTCAGCGTGGCAGTAGTGCCTGCACTTCTCGCAGACTACCTTGCCCTCATTCTCTGCGAACGGCTCCTTGCAGACCTTGCACACCCATATCCGAAAAATCTCTTTCTTGCCTACCACTTCATACTCGGGGAGGGTTGAATCAGAGGTCGGGATCTTCTCTTGTATGTACGGTTCTGCCAATCATCGCTCCTGCTGTGGCCCCTTCTTTGTAATCTTGTGGTTTGGATTCTTGCTCAGATGCTCCATTGATGTCAGATCGGTAGCAAACTCCTCTCCGCAGCTGCACACGTAGGTATGGCCGTAGTGCTTTCCCGAGATGAGGTGCACCGTGCGGGATTGCTTGTCGAAAGGATTGTCGTCCATGTGCAGGATGCCATCTGCCAGACTGAAGAAAACTTCGCCGCATGTGCACTCATAGTAATGGTCTGGGTCGGGCGGGGATGTCTCTCCACGTGCTCTTCTCTCTTTCAGTTCAGCTCGGTGTTTTTCGGTGTCATCAGACAAAGGATATAGCACATCCTTGACCATCGTGTGATTTCCGTTGACATGCATCATCATGTCGCCCAATCTGTCAAACTTCTTTCCGCATCTGCATTCCCATTCTCCCCGCCTATGGTTGAGTGCCTCGTAATCCGCAGGGTCGATGTCATTCACGGAATCGAATTGCACGTTCCCGTCTCGGTCCTTGATTCTATGATCAGTGAATTGGTCCCAATGAGTTCCCGCTTCATCCATGGAATGGAATTCCTGGCCGCAGCTGCAGAACAACATGTCGGGGTTGCGCCAAGATGGGACTTCAGTGTCGGTCGTCAATCATTCCTCTCCAATCGGAAGATCTTGTGCCCCTTGTTCGATTCGGTATGGCGCTTCCCTTCGCCTATGGACTTGAACCTCAAGCCGCAATCGCGACACTCGAAAGCATAACTGCTCTCCGTCTCTTGCACGGAAACTTGCTCAGGCTTGCTTGATTCTTCTGTTACTGGTGTAAGAATTCCGAACAGGTTCTCCATGGGAGTCTTGTAGACCTCGTACTCGAAATTGCGGTTCATTATGACGTAGTAGAGCGGCCTGCCCACGATGTTGTCCAGCTCGACTGAGAGCTTCACGTCGGAGCTGACGGGTTTTGTACTGGAAGATTCCTTGGTTTCCTCGTCAGGATTCCCAAATGATGTCGTGATTCCCTTGACGTAGCCGAATGCAACCATGATCTTGGAGAAAGGCTTGACCCACGCAGGTATCTCCACAATTTCCCTGTTGCTGAAAGGCAGGAGGAGTATCCTGTTCCTCTGGCCTTCCTTCACTATGATGAAGCACACATCCGATGTGCAAAAATCCAATGAAGGATTCTTGCCACAGAACGCTTTCGTCTGCCTTACGAGCATCTGCCAGTCGTCATGCCCTATCTTCAAAGGGCCGAGCTCTGGAATCACAACAGGGCTTCTCTTGAGATCCGCTGTCATTTGTTGCATCCTTTCCTTTTCCGCTTCGGCTGTTCCTTGGCAGCAGTTTGCTGTTCTTTGATAGGACGGAATGCGGGAGATTCGGACCAATCAATATCATCCATCTTGACATGCTCAATGCGGGGCGGTTTTCTGGAACGGGAAGAAGGGTGAATTGGGCTTTTCCTGAGCTCCGCAGTCACTTGCCGTAGGCCTTCTTCTTTTTCGGATATTCGCCACGATAGGAGAAATCTAGAGCCTTCTGTTTCTTGTCAGTTTTCGGTTCTCCTTCGACGACAGTTTCCAGTGTCTGCGGTGACTCTTCGGGATAACTGACCGTCTCAGTGAATCCACCGCCGCTTTCCGTTGTCTTCCGTCCGATGCGGGGTTTCCCGGCACGGAAACGAGGCCGTGATGTGCGATACTCTGCACGGCGTGGCGGCTGCTTCTGGCCGAAGAACGCGATGGCTGGCATTCCAATGCAGCAGGCATAAAGTACCACAACAACAGTCAGGACAAAACCGCCTCCTGTTCTCTCCCATATGTTCGGGTCGGTCAGTATGCTCCATGAAGCTCCTGTTGCAATGGCGAACATGACGAACAGAACCAAGTAGCCAAACAGGTTTCTGCTCCTTCTGTCGATGGGGCCGAACTCTGTTACGACAATCTCGCCGTCTTCCTCAGACACGATCCTACCTCCATGACTCAATCTCCTTGAGCTGTTTCCTCAGACTCAGGATCTCGTGCCTCAAACGCAGGGCCAAAACTACCAGGGCCACTATGATTAGTAGAAGCAGCCACATCCACTTGGGGTTTTCGTTTTCCCGATAGGCGAGCACTTTCACTTCTTGAGCACCAGCTCCAGCAGCTTTCTGAGAAGGTCTTCCTGAATTTTCGGGGCAGGGTCACCAGTGCGCAGGACTTGGATGGATTGCGGCTTGCCTCTTGCAAGAAGCACATGCCACACCAGCATGATTGTGATTCCAGTCGTCACGGCAAAGGCGGCGAGACCGATGATTCTTGAGAAGTCGAACGAGTTTGCGGAATAGAGGCCGATGATAACGGATAGAACGAGTCTTGGAATCGGGTGAACCTGGAACATCTTGCTCCTGCCCAGGCCGACATAGATGAACGAGGAGATGGCAAGGAAAGCAGCAATCGGTGTGAACTGGTCGAGGAACACATGGAAGAGATAGCCGAAGTTCATTTCTCCACCATCCACTTTCCGTTATCTACTATCCACCAACATCCTTATAAGATTATCTACTATCTACTTTCCACTAGAGCTAAGTTGGCGAAGGTCAAAGTGTCGTTCACGCTGGACGAAGGACTGGCGAAGGAGATTGACCGCTACCTCAGAGAACTGGTGACGGATGCGGCCAAGTCAGGAAGACCGATACCGAAACAGTCCAACATCTACGAGGAGATTGTTAGGAAAGGATGGGAAGTAGTGAAGCGGGGAAATGCGCGAAATCGGAAGGTCGCGCAGTGAAAACGATTGACTACGCCCATCATACCTGCTGAATATACAAGCTTCGTCTGGGCGGGCATCACAATACTGATCGGGATTCTTGATGAACCCCACTACGTCACTACGAAGTCTGTCTTGTGGAACGCAATCTTCTTTGTTGCGACTTGGCTGACGAGCCCGATTCCGAACGAGTTCTTCGTGCTGCTGATTGTGTACTTGCTGGTCGCGTACCTAGTGTTGAGGCGGAGCAAGACTGAAGATCTTAGCGGCCGTCGACAAGGAAGAACGATCTCATTCATATTCCTGGGCTCACGCGGCTACGGCTCGATGCTGATGAGCATGGCATTGTTCCAGCAGGGTCTCTTGGGATGGCTCGACTATCTTCCATTCATGCCGTACCTTGCGTTTCTGGTTTCCTTCCGATATGCGCTGGTCGGCTGGCTCTTGATACTGGTGCTAGTTCACATAGTTGGCCGTGTCGTTAGAAGACCTAGGCAGCCCCTCTAGTTGATGCAAAGACATGTGTTTTTCATCATATGCTTTCCAGAATAGAAAATGACTTAAGCTCAGTATACCAAGTATACTTCATGGACGAAGTCACGACAGTGAAAGTGACGAAGAGGACGAAGGCCAAGCTTTCGGAGCTGGGCAAGAAGGACGAAACCTACGAGCAGATAATACGCAGGCTCATCGACTTTTACACCAACAACGCATCCGGCCAGCGCAGACGGAGTAGGAATGCCTGAGGTTTGATGGTGTGCAAATGACCGACAAGACCGAATTCCAGACGAGAAGGGACCTGATTGATCCCATGCTCAAGAAAGCGGGCTGGGACGTAGACGACCGGACGAAAGTGGTAACAGAAGTCGACACTAAGCAGTCTGATTTCAAGGTAAGAAACTACAAAGCTGTAGACGAAACGCTCAGGAACGATGCGGAGAGCGCATATGCTGATTATCTTCTCTTGGACAATTCTGGTTCCCCTCTTGCCATAGTCGAAGCCAAGCGGACGAGCAAGGACCCGGTTCTCGGACAGACGGCAGCCGAGGACTATGCTGATGACATCAAGAAGCAGACTGGCAAGGACATGTTCATTTTCCTGACGAACGGCTTTGACGTTTGGTTCTGGAATCGACCGCACGAAGCTCCGAGAATGGTCAAAGGATTCCACGGTCGGGAAGCACTAGAACGCATCAGGTTTCAGAACGCATCGAAGAAGAACCTGCGCGACATGCCGATCAATGCAAAGATAGTTGACAGGGGCTATCAGATTGAAGCAGTCAAGCGCGTCTGCGAAGGGATCGAGAAAGGAAGAAGGAAGTTCCTCATCGTTCACGCGACAGGGACTGGCAAGACCCGCGTTGCCATGGCCATCATCGACGTGCTGCTAAAAGCCAAGAGAGCGCAGAGGATACTGTTCCTTGCAGACCGCAAAGCGCTCAGGGACCAAGCGTTCAATGACGGATTCAAGGTGTTCTTCCCGAGCGAGCTGAAGGACAAGGTATTCACAGGCACGCTGGACAAGAACAAACGCCTGTTTGCGTCAACGATTCAGACTTTCATGGAGGTCTATCAGCAGTTTTCCATAGGCGATTTTGACGTCATCATATCGGACGAGAGCCACAGGTCGATCTATAACAAGTGGAAAGACGTCTTCACGTACTTCGATGCCATTGAGATAGGCCTGACCGCAACCCCCGCCGAACTCATCGACAGGAACACGTACCGATTCTTTGACTGTGAGGACGGAAACCCGACTGCGCTGTACACCTACGAGCAAGCGGTCGAGAACAAGGTGCTTGTACCGTTTGACATCTACGAAGCCAGGACTCACTTTCAGATTGCAGGCATCAAGCCCGAGGACGTGCCGAATGAGGTGATGAAGGAGCTCGTCGAGAAGGGGATAGAGCCGGAGGAAATCAACTTCGAAGGCACGGACATAGAGAAGAAGGTTGCAGTCATCGGGACCAACGAGGCGATTGTAAAGGAATTCATGGAGAACTGCTTCACTGATGTTACTGGGACGCTGCCAGCCAAAACCATCTTCTTCGCAGTATCAAAGAAGCATGCCAAGCGGCTATGGGAGGCGTTCAACAAGCTCTATCCAGAGTACAAGGGAGAGCTCGCAAGGTACATCGTGTCAGAAGACCCAAGGGCCCAGGAGCTTGTGAAGAAGTTCAAGAAAGAAAGCATGCCGAGGATAGCGATCTCGGTGGACATGCTTGACACGGGCGTGGACATTCCCGAAGCGTGCAATCTCGCATTTGTGAAGCCTGTCTTCTCCAAGATCAAGTTCTGGCAGATGATAGGCAGAGGCACGAGGGCGGATGTCACATGCAAAGAGAAGGATTGGTTGCCCAACGGAAAGAAAGAGGAGTTTCTCATTTTCGATTTTTGGAAAGTGTTCGACTGGTTCAACATGCATCCTCAGGGCAGGGAAGCAAAGCCAGCCGAAGCCGTGCCTGCAAAGATTTTCCTGTTGCGCCTCAGGCAGCTTGAGCATTTCCAGAAACGCAGGAACGAGAAAAAAGCAGAATACGTCAGGCAGAGGATACTGCAGGACATCAACGAGCTGCCAAAGGACTCCATTGCGGTAAGGGACGCTGCGAGGGACCTTGAGCGAGTGATGTCGCCGAGGTTCTGGACAAGGATAGGCATCAAGCCCATTGAGTTCTTGAGGACTCGCATCACGCCGCTGATGAGATACAAGCCGGGCGTTGAGCCAAACCAAGCATCGTTCGCGCTGAAGGCTGAGCAGCTGAGCCTGGCAATCCTGCAGAAGAACCAAGCCGAACTTGAGAGGCTGAAGCAGGAGATAGGCGAGGTCATGGACTACCTGCCGTTCACAATCAAGGAAGTCAAGGACAAGGAGCAGCTGATCAACGAGGTCCAGAAGCCTTCGTTCTGGAAGAGCGTCACATACGAAGACGCGCAGATGTTGCTCCGAGAGCTCACTCCTCTGATGAAGTATAAGCGAACCGAGCCGCGACCTACTATAGTGCTGGACATAGACGACATGATTCAGGAAAGAGACTATCTCGATTACGGCCCTGTGACTGCGCCGAAGTCGATCCTAGCCAAGACCTACATAGACAGAGTCGAGAAGCGCATCAAGGAGCTGGCAGAGAGCCACCCGACCATACAGAAGATAATGAAAGACCAGGTTCTGACTCCGAAGGACTTGGAGGAGCTGGAGAAGACTCTGAACAGCCCTGAGCTGTACGTGACCGAGGAGACGCTCCAGAAGGCGTACAAGCATAGCAAAGGCACGCTTGTCCAGTTCATCAAGAAGATACTTGGCCTCTATGAATTTCCGGACCCCGAGAAGCAGATAGAGGAAGCCTTCAAGACTTTCATGATTGAGAAGAACTATCTGAACGCAGACCAGGTCAACTTCATGAGAACGATACAGACAGTCTTCACGAAGAAGCAACACATAGAGTACAGCGACCTCTTCGAGCCACCGTTCACAAGCTTCGGACCGAACGCTCCCGTTCCCCTTATCCAGAAGGACGATCTCGACGAGGTTCTCAACATCTGCAGGGGCTTGGAGACAGAGGTGTTTGCGCATGCTTGACCCCGAAATGAAATCCAAGATCAAGAAACTGTGGGATGCTTTTTGGTCGGGCGGCCTAAGCAATCCGCTACCCGCTATCGAACAGATTTCATATCTCATTTTCATGAAGAGGCTGGACGACCTCGACAGGCATCACGAGATGGCGGCTCAAGCCAGAGGGCAGAAGTACAGGTCAATCTTCGAGGCGCGGGAAAACTGCAGGTGGTCCAACTGGAAGCATCTCAGCGCCGAAGACATGTTCAAGCATGTCAGCGATGTGGTGTTCCCGTTCATCAAGAACCTGCACAACGGTGCGGACGTGCTTTACGCAGAGTACATGAAAGACGCGACGTTCATGATTCCAAAGCCGTCACTGCTCCAAGAGGCTGTATCGATAATCGATGGGATCAAAATCGGCGAGAAAATCGACGTTCAGGGAGACATCTACGAGCACCTTCTCGGAGAGTTGAAGACTGCTGGCAAGAACGGGCAGTTCAGGACCCCGAGGCACATCATTCGTATGATGGTCGAGCTTGTTGACCCAGACATCGGCCAGAAGGTTTGCGACCCAGCATGCGGCACAGGCGGCTTCCTGATTGCGGCGTACCAGCACATACTCAGGAAGTACACAACGAAGGACATGGTGAAGTTCGACGAGGACGGGACTCCGCACAACCTGATAGGCGACAAGATCGTCAAGAAGGAGCACTGGAACCTTCTCTGGAAGCAGAGCTTCTACGGCTTTGATTTCGAGATTACGATGATACGCATAGCACTGATGAACATGATTTTGCACGGCATAATGGAGCCTAACATCGAGCAGATGGACACACTTTCAAAGGGGTTTAAGCAGAAGCCTGTCTACGATGTTGTGTTCGCCAATCCGCCTTTTGCTGGCTATGTGGACAAGTCAGACATCAATGACAACTTCAAGCTGGACACGACCAAGACAGAGCTGCTGTTTGTCGAGTTGTTCCACAATCTGCTAAGTGTCGGAGGCAAGGCTGCCGTCATTGTGCCCAATGGCGTTCTTTTTGGTTCTTCAAATGCGCATATCAAAGCGAGGCAGTTGCTCCTAGAAAACTCGGATCTTCAAGCCGTTATCTCGATGCCATCAGGAGTCTTCCAGCCGTATTCAGGCGTAGGAACGGCGGTGCTAGTTTTCGTCAAAGGTGGGAGTACTGAGAAAGTCTGGCTCTACGAGATGAAGGCTGACGGCTTCAGCTTGGATCAGAAGAGGGATTTTATCGATGGCAAGGGCGACATTCCTGACATTATCAAGAAGTTCAAAGCGCGCGCTAAATCGGCTCAGAGTATTCTTGTGCCCTTTTCAGAGATAAAGAAGAGTGACTACAATCTCTCCATATCACGCTACAAGAAGGTCGAGCACGAAGAAGTTGAGTACGAGGATCCTGAAGTTTTGATTGAGAACGTGTCGCGTCTGGAGGAAGAGATTGCGAAGGAACTGCAGGCATTGAAAGCGATGATATGATGATGAATTCACCGAGCGAGGAACGAAAGCTAAGCGAATTGTTGGAAACATTGGAAAGTGGTGGAAGGCCCAAGGGCGGCGTTGGTGGCATCAGAACTGGAATACCGAGCATCGGTGGTGAACATATCACTCGACATGGAGGTTTCGACTTCACTGATATTCGATTCGTACCCGAAGTCTACTACAAGACCATGAACCGGGGCAAGATCGAGCATCATGATATTCTGCTTGTAAAGGATGGAGCAACAACCGGGAAGGTTGCATACGTCGACGATAATTTCCCCTACGAGAGAGCAGTGGTAAACGAACATGTCTTTATTGTCAGAACATCAGAACACAAAGTGATTCCGAAATTCCTGTTCTACTATCTGTATTCTCCAATTGGACATGACCAAGTATTATCGAATTTTCACGGTGCAGCACAGGGTGGGATTAACTCAGGCTTCGCTGACAACGTCGTTGTCCCGACACCTCCCTTGGCCGTTCAAGAGAAGATCACAGCTATTCTAGACCGAGCATATCAGCTGAGTAAGCATCGGGACCAAGCAAACCAGCTCACAAACAAGATCATCCAGTCAGTCTTCCTGAAGATGTTTGGAGATCCAGTGGGTAATCCGAAGAAATGGACGACTGAGAAGCTGGGAAGGCTTGCCGTGCGTATAACAAAAGGTGAGTCGCCTAAATGGCAGGGATTTGAATACGTTCGGGATGGTGTTCTATTCATTAGGAGCGAAAATGTGTTATGGGGCTATCTCGATCTTGAAGAAGAGACTCGTATTCCGAAGGAATTTCATGATAAGCTTGAGCGATCCCAACTGAGACCAAGGGACGTGCTCATCAACTTGGTGGGTGCATCGATTGGTAGAGCGGCCATGGTTCCTGAGACAATTACTGAAGCCAACATCAATCAAGCTGTTGGTGTAATTACTCTCGGTCCTGAGCTGAAGCCCAAATTCCTAGTTCAGTTCTTAATCTCTCCCTCTGTTCAACAGATTATCCAGGGAGGGAAGGTTGAAGCAGCCAGAGCAAATATTTCCCTTGGGGACTTGAGAGAACTCGATGTGGTCGTTCCTCCAATTGATCTTCAAGATAAGTTTGTTGAATTTACAAAGAAACTTGAAGCCCTGAGAGAAAGGCAAGCTCAAAGCGAGGATGAGACTGGTGCACTCTTCCACTCGCTCATGCACAAAGCCTTCAGAGGCGAATTGGTGACCTAAATGCCAATTCTAGTCAAGGATCATTGGAAAAAACTGAACGGAACTGTTTGGCGACTGTTAGAAAAGCGACAGTCTGCTCCTCCAGACATGTACATTGAACTGCTGAGGCTTGCGAGAAGACGACTCAATATTCAGGTGGATGAAGCTATTGATGCTGCTCTGTCTGATCCGAAGGTCGCTAAAGCTGAATTTCTGGCTCTCCCTCAACCACAGAACGAGTCTAAATGCATCGAACTCTTAGAAGCATACTACAATATCCTGCGAGACTTCGTTACGCCTACAATCGCTGCAGACTACTTGTTTCTACTAAGGAAGTTCGTTGAAGACCGCAATCTGAGATACACCCTCTCAAATGATTGTAGGTTTCAGTTGTCAATCCAAGGGCTTCTGATGTCCCAGTATGCAAGATTCCGCAAAGCCGTCGTTGGAACAACCGAGGTTGAGGAAAGTCTTGACCAGTTGGAGGACAGCGTTTCTCGACTTAGGCAAGGACGATACGAACATAGAAATTGCATAGGAATTACTTCTAATATGATTGAGGGGGTCGTCTGCAGGAAAACCACGAATGGCCAGAGGACATTAGGAAGGGCGATAACCGGATGTGGGATGTTTGCACACCAGAACCTTATGAAGTGCGTGACTGAGTTCTACAATTTCGCCTCCGACTTCTCAAACATAAGACACGGTCATGCGGTCAACCCAAACCAACTTCGCCCGCTCAAGAAAGAGGATGCGATTCTAGCTGTGGCTCTTGCTGTGGGACTCGGTTCATATATTTTCGATACCGACTCTTCACGCGAAGTGCTTGACGGAGACCTGTAGGTTTGGCAATTCACAAAAGGAAGTAATTCATCGCTTGAGGATCGAATATTCTCTGCCATGGAACCTACCCGCGGACTATACCGCTGAACCCTAGCTTTTTCAATTCTTCCAGTTTTTTTCTTCTCTTTTCACCATCCATGGTACTGCCCTCTTCCCAAGCTCTCTTTATTTCGTTGGCAGATCTTCCACAGTTGGAACACTTCTCGCTCATCAGCTCAAATCCTTCCGACCTTCTGACAGCGGTTGTGCTTTTTGCCACGGCGCTTCTGCTGCTCCTCAATTCGGTGTGTGCTGGCCAAGTGAGAACTTCCAATGTCTCTTTTTGGCAGAAGGGGCATTCGAGTTTGATCTTGGTGTGAGGTTCCATAATGCACCTTTCAATCTAAGATTTGGTGGTATACGACATTAAGCTTGGAAAATGAACTGCATCGGTGCCTAAATCTTCACACCAAGACCTTGTACAAGGCTGTGCAAGTCATTTGCGTTCTTGCAAATCTCCTGCGCAATTCTGAGAGCTGTGTCGTCAGTAAACTTATGACGAGCTTTGGGAGCCAACTTGTCCAGCTCAGGATTCGCAAGCTTCTTGATCGAGTCTGCAAGCAAAACAGGTTCAACGGCTCGATAGGCTGAGACGTCCCTTATGATAATGTCTTGTTTGGCAAGGTCCTCACGAATTGCACTTTCAGCATTGCGCATTGCGAGCTTCATGTTTGCCGTGCCACTGTCTGCAAGAGCATCCATTTCCATCTTCTTCAAAATCGATGGTATCTCATAGAGATGGGATGCAATCGCTTGAGCTGTTTCTTGTAGGCTCAGCGAGACTAGCATTTCTTCAACTTCTCTTCTCAGGCGTGTGTTGAGACTGTTCCAAGAGAGTTGGTCTCGCTTGATTGTAAATGTGATGTAACTGTATGTAACGTTCTGCAATCGCTTGAAATTGTATCTGCTTTGCAAATCCTTCCATTCGGCCTCAACTTCGGGAACTACGGCTTCTTGTATGAAGCCAGAAACATTGTCCTTGTATTCATCTGGTAGCTTGTTCGCTGGAATGATGAATGTCCCGGGTGAAGCGCCAGACGCCTTAATGAAACCATGTTTCAACAGAATTTTCTTGAAGGGTGTGACTTCCTTCGCCTTTTGAAAGACAGTTTTCAATGAACTGACACCGGCTTCGCTTTTTATCACAATGCAAAGGTCGTCCCGTTTTTGCATCAGAGAGGCGAGCCCTTTTTCGGAAATGTATCCTTCAAGCACTATTCTCTGTACAATCCGCTTAAGATTCGAAAGACGGTCTTTGTCTTCCTTCGCGTTCTCTACTATCTCTTCCACAATACCCTGCTGGCCTTGAGCTTGAATGGCGATTGCCCTTACGTCTTCGTTAGGAACGGACTTCAACTTCTGCATCAATTCGACTAATGTTTCGCTTGGATTGACATTGTACAGAGCAAGCAAACGCGCGTATTGATTCTCGTCGGTGCCCTCAATAGTAAAGTTTCCCTTGTTCAATGTATTCAGGAAACGCGGAAGCATGTCGATTTGATGGCGCGACAAGTATTGATGCACAAGAAACATTTTCCGCCCTCGACTAAGCGACAGGTCATCTGCAATTTTTGCGCAAAGGTAGTCGATAATGCTGTACTCCAAGTCGGAATCGATTATGCCTTTGTTTTGGAATTCTGTCCAGAATCGAGACTCAGTTATGACAATAGTTTGTTCTGGTAACCCGCCGTATCCGGGAATGAATGCACGAAACGTGGTTTCCATGGTCTTGGCTATTGATGAGACATCTGAATTGAGAACGGCTCGGAGCTCTGAGGAGTGTCTCTGGCGCTGACGTCGCTGATAGAACGATGAGAATAAGCTGGCCATGCTGAGCATCAGAGAGAAGTAGTTGAGGAATGTGGCAGCCTGAGTAAGCAACGCATTATCCACAAGACGAGCTGACAACAGAAGTAGTAGCGCTGCAAGCAGCAATGCGAATATTAGGAATGAGGCGGCTACCAGACCGTCAACGATTTTTTCGACCGTTCTTCTGAAATCAAGCATAATTAGAATTATGACTGCGGACTAAAAAAGGGCTTTGAAGGTCCTGAGCTTGAAGAGGGGCATAGTTACCTGAATAGAGTTGGTCGCATGCGCTCAAAAAGCTACGGGATAGAGTACGCTGATTGTATTCTGTCCGCAGAAGGGGCAGTCCCAGACTTCGTGTTGTTTGCCGAGTTCATAGGTCACAGTAATCTGTTGGTTTTCGCCGCTCAGAAAATCTAGCTTTTTGCTCTAGTTCTTCTAGCTTCCTTCGAGTATTCTGGCGCTATCTTTCGCAGCGTTTGTTCGTCCAGTCCGTAAATCTTCTCGGCCCTGTCCAGAAGCCCATCGAAAGTGTCTACCAAAATGTGGTCTCCAGCGAGTCTTTCCATCTTTCTTTGAATTGCAGCATCCTTGCTCAATCTCCCGACAATCAATAACCCACGAACATAGTTGGGTGTCCCTTCGCCCGTACCAAGCAGGTTCGCTCTTGCCCAATCAACGTATCTCTCAATCTGCTCCAAATCCTCGCGAGTCAGCGTCTTATCCGGACGTTTCAATTCTACGACATGGAGAATGCCACTCACAGAGTATCCCAAAATGTCTATCCTTCTGTCTTTTTCGTCGAGCGCTTTGGGCTCTACGCAATTCTCCCGCAAGAGTTTCGTATAGCGAGTTTGACCGGAAACGTTTTTCCAGCTTGGGTCGACCAGCCAACCGTGCTCTTCGAACAGTGGCTGAATCTGTTTGACTTCCATTGCGCCTTTCTCGATGTGTTCAGAGAGTTTTTCCATTATCTCCAGTCGTCCATCCGCGAGTCTTAAGTACTCACGGGCCTCGATGACACGCCAGTCCTGAAATAACTTGAGTAGTGTCGCTACATTGGCTCCGGATTCCTCGATCTCGTCTACCAATTCCTGAAAGGCTTGAAATTCCACATTCGTCTTGACTATTTCGAGGAGCGGTCCAGCTGATTCTGGTTCGATGTTTTCGTCATTGACTATTGCATTGACCAACTTTTGCGCGACTTTTTGCTCGCGCGGTGTTCTCGTAGACATCCATTTCCCGAATCCAGCTATTTTGACGACTCTTACCTCCTTCTCCTTGTGTTGCATGTCAAGCCACTGGTTGAAAATCCACTTGAGGGCCGTCTGCCCCCAACTTGCAAGCTTCTGGCCTGGCTCCGACTCCCAATGAACCAAGTTTCTTCCTGTCGCTATGTCGTCTTCGGTTGCGTCCAGGAACTCTGCAGTTATTTCACCTACCACGTATGCCCTAGCAAATTGAATCGTGGTCGTCTTGAGTCCAAACATCGTCTCAAGTTCAACGGCCTTTCCCCTGGCAAAAACATCAACACCTCTATCGACTTGCGACGACTTCGCTACTAGGCCAATCCACCCATCGACTTTCCAACCTGTCGATTCGTCTATTACGTTGCCTCCCTCGATGTCGGCGACATCCCAAGACTTCTTGCAGTCTTTTTGCAGTCGTCTGTCCTTAGGGGTTATCTCGGCGCCGTTCACGAAAACCTTGAAATTGTTTCCTATGACCGTGTATCTTCTAGCCAGCTCTCGCCGTATCCAGTCAGCCTCGATGGCTTTCTCTCTGTGGAGCTTCCTAATTCTGATCTCGGTTCCATTTGGTTCGCTGGTCGGACCAGTCCTAGACTCCACGACTTTGGGTTCGTACGGCGTTCCCTTCGGCCAAGATTTCATATCATCGTAGTTCAGCCGCAAACAAATCGCATTGCCGTTCTTGATGCTTCTTACTTCCAGTTCTGACGCTACGCCAAATGCCGAAAGCTTGCCTATTCCTTTGCGACCCATTATTGAGCGCTTGAATTTCTTAGTGATTTCGAATCCGTCGACTTCTCTGCGGTTTCTGCCAATTTTCAAATAGGCGTCTTGCAACTCATCTGCGTCCATCCCAGTTCCGAAATCTTTCACGATTACTTCGGATTCTGCGTTCGGAGGCCCTTCAGGAAACGTCACTTCGACTTTTTCCGCATCGGCATCCCAAGCATTTGATACCAATTCGCCAATTACGGGTGGCAGTGAAACGTACAGCTTCAAGCCCAAATGCTCTATCGTGGCAGGTTCGAATTCCATGGTGAATTTTCGAGTCATCGAACAATCTCCCTCTGACTTTGAATTACGTTCAAACATTCTATTGCAGCAAGCTTCGCGAACTTCGGAGGGAAAGCATTGCCGACTAAATCGCAGACCATGTCCATGTGATCCGTCTCGAACTTATACGTGCGGGGGAACGTCTGTATTAGGGCGGCTTCTCTCACTGAGATGGTTCTCAACTGCGTTGGATGGCCGAACCTTCCCTTGCAAAATGTGGTACATCCGCCGGTGATCGTTGGCGGCGTGCTTTTCCATGCGAGTCGGCCATACACGTTCCCGAATCCTTCGTAAGAAGAATCCGCGTGGCACTTGGGCCTTAGCCTTTCCGGAAGGGAATATCTAGCTTGGCCAGGTTTGACCGCTCTCAGTCGCTTTTTCGTCGCCTCTTGTACATCTCTCACCACGTGCCAATTGAATTTTCTTGGCCCACCGTTCCTCATTGCTTTGGAGAGGGTCACTGGTCTCCCGAGGTTTGGCAGGAAATCTTCGAGCCACATCCAACGTTTCAACCCTTTGCTATGATCTTCTCGGTAAGCTCTCGTCTGTTTCGGTAGCCGTATCTCGAATCCCTTGCCCGCGAATAGCACGAGCCTCCGCCGCGATTGCGGAACTCCGTAGTTCGCTAGTTGCAGAACGTCATAATTCACAACGTAACCCAACGAACCAAGCCTCATGATGAATTGATCTAGTTTCGACTTCCCTCTGGTCGCGAGACCGGCCACGTTTTCCATCATCACGGCTCTCGGCTCGATTTCCTCTACAAGTCGAGCCATCTCAAACACGAGGTCGTTTCTAGGGTCCTCTCTGTGATACTTGTCGGTCAGTTTTGAGAATCCTTCGCATGGCGGGCAACCCGCAATGAGGTCCAAAGAATCAAGTCCACACGCTTCGAGAACGTCTTTGCCCTTAACTTCTCTTATGTCTCCCGTGAAGACTCTAACTTCTGGATGATTCGCCTTGTACGTCTTGACGTAATCCTCGTTGATCTCAACTCCAGCCACCACGCGGAAACCTGCTTGCTTCAAGCCAAGCGTTAACCCGCCGGCACCGCAAAACAGATCAACTGCCGTCGGCGCTGCAGTGTTTCTCCGCATTCAAAACCCTCCTCAATCTATCTCTCACAAAGTCCGTTCGTCGCAGAACATCCGTATCCCAGAAACGCAACACAGTCCACCCATCGCCCTTTAGCTTTTGAGTGATGAGGCGATCGCGTCTCCTCGTGGTAGCCAGTTTCCGGGACCAGAATTCCTTGTTCTTGCGGAACGAGCTACCGTTCACGTCTTCTCTGCGTCTGCCATGCCAAAATGAGCTATCGCAGAAGATCAGAATTCTGTCTCCCCTTATTCTAAAGTCAGGATGTCCAAGAAGATTAGGCTGAGTCTCGTATTTCACGCCTAGACTTTCGAGAATTGCTTGCATGTTCTTCTCAAGACTGGTGCCTCGACTCCTTACCCTTCTCATCCGGCTGGAAGTTTCCTTGTCAGGCAACGCAAATCCTGTTACCACATAAACTCACTTTTCGTCTTCTCGCAGCAAGCCCCCGAACACATTGCATGAACGAGTTTGTCCCAAATACTACTATGGTCATTCATAGATTTATCTTTGAAAGGGTCGCTCGGGATTTTGAGAACAGTCCTAAGACTCAGAGAGAAAGTGTTTGAGCTCTCCTTCCTCGTCTTTCACCTGTATTGATGTTCCTCCTTGCGACTTTGACAGCATGACAATGCTCGCCTGAACGCCTAGCGCTACAGTGTCGCCCTCTTTGAGCAGAAGTCGATCCCTCACATCCCTCGGAATGACTATCCTTCCTTTCTCGTCCACCCTGACGATCCATCCCTATGTCCCACCTCCTGCTATATGGAGACATAGTGGGATTTTCGCACGGAGACCGAAAACTGGAAGCTTTAAGTTACGTAAAGATATATATCATAATATCACACTTTGTGTGAGGTTGTGATATGAATGAAAATGAGCCTGCTGCTGCGGAAGCTCAGGATGGACGGCAAGGAGTTCGTGACATCCAACGAGCTGAAGGCATGCTGCCGATCCATGAAGCTGGACTATGCGACGGTGGTCAGGTACTTTTCATCCAGAGGATACGTGGTGAGGGTCTTCAGGGGGATATTCTACGTCAAGTCTGTCGAGGAGTTCGAGCTCGGAAGAACCAAGTACAATCATCTGCAGCTTGTGGCGAAAGGGATGGAACTCAAGAAGGTAAGCAAGTGGTACTTCGGTTTGCACACTGCGCTCAAGCTCAACAACATGACGCACGAGCACTTTGCGGTCGAGGATGTGGTCAGCGATTCGCTGTTCAGGGCGAACCCGATTACAATAGTGGGCTACAAGTTTCGATTCGTGAAGCTTTCCCCATCGCTGGTCGCATTCGGCGTGCGGAAATCAGACAATGGCATCCCCTGCTCTGACCCTGAGAAGACCCTGCTCGATTTCATCTACATTTGGAGGTACAATGGGATCCCCGAAGACAAGATAGTCGCTGACATCCACGAGTGGGCTAGGCGCACATCAAGAGAGAAGCTGAGAAGCTATGCGAAGAAGTATCCCAGCACAGTGGCAGAGATTGCAGAGAGGCTGGTCAAGTGAGAGCCGATTTCGTGAACGAGGTCGCAAGAATCCTAGGCATCAAGAGAAGGGACCTGGTCGAGAAAGACCTGATTCTGCACCAGATACTTTCGGATCTTTCAAAGGACGGTTTCTTCGCTCCGAATTTTCTCTTCAAGGGCGGCACATGCCTCATCAAATGCTACTTTGGCTACCTGCGATTCTCGGAGGACATCGACTTCACGTGGAAGGACCAGAGAGCCTTTAATGGAAAGTCAGGAAAGAAAATCAGGGCCCAATTATCCAAGGTCATCGACAGAACTGGAGAAGTGTTTGAAGCAATCGCCAAGAAGAGAGGTCTCGATTTCAAATGCGTGAAGAGCAACACAGACTACGTTGAGCTCGGCGGCAACGACAAGACGTGCACGCTGAAGATATGGTACGATTCCGAGATACTGAAAAGGCGGACGTTCCTGAAGGTGCAGATAAACTTCGTCGAGAGCATGTGCTTTGCTCCAAGGAAAGGAGAGCTCAGCGGACTGCTGACGGGAAAGCAGGAGGAGCTTGAAGCGCTGTTTCCTGAAGAGACGGTCGAGTATGCCAAGAAGATACCTTTCAGCGTCTACGACATCAGAGAGATACTGTGCGAGAAGGTGCGCGCGCTTCTTACAAGGGAAGGAACCAAAGCACGGGATTTCCTTGATGTCTATCTGATATGGAAACGGTTCGGCATAAGGCCCGAGGACGAGGAAAAATGCATAGTTGGCAAGATAGATTTCTCTCTGAAGCTCTACGCAAAATACAGGGACCATCTGAAGCAGAAGGTCGCCCTGCTGAATTCTGGGAAGCTGTTCGACTGGGGGACTGAGAAAGAATTGCTGCTGTCGGATATTGACGAGGCAGACTTCTACAAGTTCCTAAGCAGCTTCGAAACGTTCCTCAAGAGAGTCGTCGGCAACCTCAAGTACAAAGCTTAACGTCCGTGCAATCAGGCCGCATCATTGCATTTCCACTTCCTGCTGTTGCATCTTGGGCACTGCCTGACGTCCTCAGGCTTCCTTTTGGGCTGCCATTCATAGCCACAGTTCCTACATTTCATCATCCTTCATGTGCGGGCACGGGTCGTCATCCGCACATCCGCCGTTCCAGCCGAAGGCATATTCAAAAGCATGCTCGGGAGTCAGCACGAATATTTCCACTGGATTCATTTCCCTGAACCATATGAGGCTGACAATCTCCTCCGCTTCTAATGACGAGAACAGGCTCTTCCACAGGAGTACTCGTCTGGCGACGTGTTCGTAGCGTTCGCAGAACTCGTTTACTATTACCGCGACTGTGCCGTGATTGCCGTCTGCGAACTTGGCAAGCCATTGCCTAATCTGCATCAGGTATTCTTCCTCACTGTTGAGCCACATTGTCATACAATCACCTGCCTGTGAGGAACCGTGCCAGGCGCTCGACATCTGCTTCTTGGTCGTCATCATGACCGTCATCCGTGCGACGCTCCCTCTCTCTGCCACTGTCTTTTCCGCCATCCTTCCAGTTCCTGCTATTGCACTTCGGGCACTTCCTAATCTCTTCAGGCCGCTTTCTCGGATTCCATGTGTAACCGCATACTGTGCAGGTTGCCGTCATCTCGTCACTGCTGGTGTCGCCGCCAATTGTGCTACGGGGGATGTCGCCACCATCACCACCAGCAGCAATCCGATTCAGAATGGTCTTGATTTCCTCGATGCGTTCCTTCATTTCGCCGAGAACGGCATCTGGTCCGACATTCGAGTCATCGGGTGCGGTCTCATTCACGCTGTCCAGCCTGTCGCCATTGCCTTGATCCTGCTCGTGTGATGTTGTACTGTCCGCTATGGGGAAGTGAGGCTGTTTTCTTCCGACCAGCTCGATTCTCTTGTGCCAGACGAAGATCGGTTCAGGATAGAAATATGGCGAAAATAGCAGGCTGGCAGACCGTGGTAATCTCGTGATTAGCTTGGAGCTGGGATGAAGCGTCACTTCCCTGAAGCGTTCCATTTCTACTTCCGTCATACTCGACAAAATCCAGTAGCTGCCGACATTTCTTGCTTCAGGCGGCAGGCTCGTCGAATACTGTGTTGCAAGCAAAAATCCGACGCCTCGTTTTCCCAAGGAATTCATGCAGCGCACAAGATTCCTTGAACGGAACTCCCTGGTCTCGTCCAGCACGACCAAGAGCCTCAGCGAATTGGTTTCAGGCCAGGCAGATGCCTCATCGTAGATTTTCTGAAGATAGTGCGTGATGTCCCCCTTCACGTAGTTGATGCTGACCAGCGTGCTTTTCCTCAGATTGTTTGCAAGGCTTCCGTGAGGGTCGAACACAACTACCTTGATGTTGCTCCTGACGGCTTCCTTGATGAGAGTGTAAAGGAGGCTGCTCTTCCCAGACCTGACCGCACCGTAGAGTGTTGCATGCCTTACCAAAAGGTCGAGCGGAAAATAGACAGGCTGCCTCGTGACTTTCCTGCGGACAACAGAACTCATGACATGTCCGATGAACGCCTTCCTTTCGCCTGGGATGCTCACCTCTTCGCTGGGAATGTGAATCTGCTCTTCGACACGGAATTCCTCCTTGGGCACTTCCAGAGCCGTAGTGAACATTTTTCTTAGGACCACTGCTACGGATTTGTCAGCCTCGAATCCCGCGACATCCTTTGCCAGAACGAGATTGTAGTACTCGTTCACCTCTTCCCAATAGGGCGGGAACGATGGGCTGAAAACTATTACAGGATCTGTTACGTCGGAGCATTTCACAAAATAGGTTAGCGCGGCTTCCTTCTTTGCCGACTCTTTTCTTGATATGATTTCCTCTACGGCTTTTTCAAAAGTGTCATGAATGCTTGTGTAGACATAGAAGAACAGGGCAGCTGCGAAGATGTTGTCCTTTATCATGTGATAGGATTTGAGATGGCTGGCAATCTGCGACTCGATGCTGTTCTGCTGACCTAGGAATCTCGATGTATTGAGCGCTTCCTCCTTCTGCCTCTTGAGCAGATCTTCAGAAATCGGAAACATGCCGAACTCTCTGCTTGCTTTCACGTCCGTGTTGAGAGTGTCCAAGGCATCCTTGTGGTACTGGTAGTTTCTTTCGATCCAGTTCTTCCGTCCTTCGAGTTTCTCGGGTATGTCAGGCTTTAGCTGGAAAGGAGTCTTCTTTGTCGTAATGAGTATCACCTTGAACAGAGGAGAGCGAGACAAGTGATCAATGAGAGCAGAAGCGGCGTTCCATTGTATGTCTTTGCGAAAATCTAGGCCGAACTTTCTGACATAACTTTCTCCTTCGGTGATCTCCTTTGCAGCGAGAACGCATACTCCGATGTACTTGCCGTTCCTTTCGAGAATGCCGACATTGTGCTGCGAGTTCCAGTGATGCTTGAAAGGAGACTTTACTTCGAAGAAATCGGACGGAGTGCTTGCTTCAACGTCTTTCCTTTGTTCGTCTTGCTTCCTTAGACCGAGGTCTCTCTCAAACGCCCCTTTGCCGTACTTGCCATCGTATGCCCTCCTGTACCATGGGTCTTCTCTCGGGTCTGGAAAGTCCCAGTTCATGAATCACTAATTTGTGTCAGAACTAGTCAGCTTCACGGACACGGAGGTCTGCCGATTCATGCCAATAAATACTTCCTGTCACAAATGTAGTTTGGAAACTTGGTCAAGCGACTCGCTCGCACCGAGAAATCTTCTTGCATGAGAGAACGTGAGCATCATGATTGTCGGGAGAAGCGTCGTCAGGAAATTTGGTGACCTGATCTCAAATGCCGAAAAGCACACGCTCGAAGCGATGCGCGAGGGACGTATCGAGATGGAGACCACAGTTACAGATCACTTCTTGACACAGGTAGAGCAGAGTTTCAGAGACCATGGACAGACCGAGCTTATAGCTTTCAAGGCTTGGTTTTTGCGTGATCGAGGTCCGAAATCTACAGAACATGAATTTGGTGCCGACTTCTGCGGCGTATTGAATGTTCGCCTGCCAGGATTCACCCAAACCAAGGGTTTCTTATGTCAAGCAAAGGTGAGCGGGCGTGGGCTTCGCATAGAGCCAGGTTATCGAGGGACAAGGCCTGTGAGCATCTGCGTGAACGATCATGAATCTGATCGGTTGAGGAATCAGATAGACAGGATGCTTTCAGTCACTCATGAGAGCTTTGTCATCGTCTATGGCTCTGACGGGTTTGTTGTCATTCCAGCCACCTCAGTGAAGTCGCTGAGCGGAACAGGCCCTGTCTATGCCAAGCCAGTTCAGGGGTTCTTCAAGGAATATCTAATGTGTTTCATTGGAGACCCGCAACTGCACGCTGCCGACTACGCCTCACTCGAAGACCTCAGAAGACGAACTGATTCGAGGACTGCGCTGATGTTTGAACTCGCGAAAATGGAGTAAGAAGTCCCATACCCCTGTTGGGCTTCACGTCACCGTGTAGCACTTTGTGAAGGAATCCTGATCCCCTATCCCAGCAAAATGATGTACGTTCATTTAACGGAACAATCCGTTTTGTTCGTTCTCCTCACCATCATTGTCCTGTTCATGAATGTATTCTAGTTCGTTCTCTTGCTGACCGTTCAAGTGATAGCTTTATTATGACTGACATCTAAAATAGATAATATGACATCCGAAATAGATAGGCTGTTCGGCTCCAAGACAAGAGTGGCCCTGCTGTCAAAGCTGCTGATGAACGCGGACAAAAGCTTCTACATACGCCAGCTGGCAAAGGAGACAAACATACCGTACAGCATGCTCTACAAGGAGGAGAAGAACTTGGCATCGCTGGGGGTGGTGAACGAGGAGAAGAAAGGGAAAGTCACCCTGGTATCCGTCAACAAGAAGCTGCCGTACTTTGCCGAGCTGAAGAGCCTGATATTGAAAACTGCGGGTCTAGCCAGCCTTCTTGGGAATGCTCTGTCCAAGCTTCAGGATGTAAGGTATGCCCTCATCTATGGATCGTTCGCCAGCGGGGAGGAAACTGAGTCGAGTGATGTCGATGTTCTGATAGTTGGCAATGTTGCCGAGGAGAAGATCCTCAAGGCAGTCAGCGCCATTGAAGAGAGAACAGGCAGAGAGATCAACTACATAGTCTGGAGCGAAGGCGAGTTCAGGAAGAGGGTGAGAAGCAAGCATCATCTTTTGACAGGAATGGCACGCAAGCCGGTCATCATGCTTATTGGTGAAGAGAGTGAGTTTAGAAGAGCTGCTAAGAAGTAGGGTCATTAGAAGAATCAAACCGAACCATGCGCTGGCAGCGAATTCCCTTAAACGGGCGCAGAGAGACATAGGCACTGCCAGGACGCTGATTGAAAACGGGAAGTACGACTGGTCCCTGGCGATTTCCTACAATGCAATGCTGCAAGCGGGCAGGGCTTTGATGTTCGAAAGGGGATACAGGCCGTCAAGCACAGAAGGGCATGTTGCGGTTGTGAAGTTTCTCCACGCCATGCTCGGAAAAGAAGTCGGCGACAGGATGATACTGGTTCTCAACGGCATGCGCAAGAAACGGCACAGGATAGTGTACGAAGAAATGGACATAGTGTCGGAGCGCGAAGCGGAGCAGTCTATGAAATGGGCTGAGGAATTTGTGAATACGGTTGCCAGAATCGTCAGGCAGACAGGCAGCGGGGTTTCTTGATCGTTTTCATGCGTTATCATCGTCTTCCTCGATTTCTTGGTCATTTTGCTGGCCGTCAGGAATCAATAGTCGAGGCTACTGTGGCGTTCAAAGCTTGAATTGCTGATATCGCGATGTTCACTGGCATGATGCTAGAATTCACTCAGCCAAATTCCGCAGAGTCTTCTCTGTCACGCCAAGGTTCCTTTTGAAATTCTTGGCCCACCACTCACACATTTCCTTGATTGTTTTTCTGAGAAAGTGGAATCTCCAAGCCAGGACGGCATAGAAGAAATCCAATGTGTCGAAATAGAAAGCTGACGAGCGCTGCAACAAATCGCCGCTGAGCTTCTCCATCAGGCACGATTCTGGATCATCAAGCACCGCCTTCAGATAGGGATAGGAAAAGTGCTGGTATCTCGATAGCTCGTGCCACAGCTTCTGCAGCTTGTCAACATCTGAATCATCCAGCCCGAGGAATCCAGCACACTTTCGGAGCATCTTGTCAATCGACAGGTACAGCCTTTCGTCGCACAGTATCTCGGTGTAGATTCCGATGTACTCTTGTTCCCTCGCTTTCTTCGAAGCGTCGATCCTCGTAGCCACATAATCAGTCACCACTTGCTTGACCTTCTCCCCATCCACTTTCCCCTTTTCGCGAACTCTTTTCTGTCTGCATTTTTCCCAAAGCTCGAAGATTTCCGCTTTCATGTCCAAGGCGCTCAGCTTTTTCCATCTTTGGAAAACGGTCGCCTCAATCGTGTCTTCGAGTATTACTGCATAGACACTGCCCTCGAAAATGAACCTCAGGTTTCTGATTGCTTCGAAGTATTTGCCGCTGAGGATGTCGAAGCTGATCCAGTTGGTGAGTCTCCATGAGTTGACCAGAATTATCCCTGAAAGCGAGTTGCTGATTTCTGCGAGCCTTTGGTTCAGCAGT
>Ga0315279_10002382_pt1 | contig 28384 bp, 22 predicted proteins | sample YL17G06_20_MG_FD_203694 | JGI IMG/M metagenome (GOLD analysis project Ga0315279, IMG submission 203694) | Sediment microbial communities from Yellowstone Lake, YNP, Wyoming, USA - YL17G06_20 | ecosystem: Environmental > Aquatic > Freshwater > Lake > Sediment | place: USA: Wyoming | collected... | reverse complement strand
ATGTGGAGCAAGACAAGTATTTCTGATCGATGAACCCATAGCAGCAGCGATTGGGGTAGGACTACCTATATTTGAACCTATGGGGAATTTAGTAGTAGATATAGGAGGAGGAACTTCCGAAGTAGCTGTTATATCTTTGGGTGGGATAGTTGTAAGTGAGTTAAGCCAGATTGCCGGAGATTATATTAATGAAGTAATTTCCAAATATATTAAACAAGTACATAATTTATATATTGGTGAATTAACTGCAGAAGAAATTAAACTTAATTTATCTATAGATAAATTAAGTCAAGAAAATAGTGGTTATGAAATTAGGGGAAGGGATAAAGTTACTGGCCTGCCTAAAATAATTAAAATTTCTAAAGATGAATTGAGAGAAGCCCTTTCTGAACCATTAAGAATAATCGCTAATACAGTAAAGATAACTTTAGAAAAGACACCTCCCGAATTGATCTCGGATATTATAGACAAGGGGGTTATTATGACTGGCGGAGGTTCACTTTTAGTGGGATTATCGGAACTTTTGCAAGAGGAGATAGGTATTCCAACTTTTACATCTTTTGAACCGGTATATTGTGTAATTAAAGGTATAGGAAAGGTTTTAGAGGATTTTAATTCTTACCAAAGAGTTTTAATTAGAACAAGTAAAGGAATTTGATTGGTTAGTTAGTTACCTGGTTACCTAGTTAGCTAATTCTCTAGTTTTTTGATTATATAAATGAATAGTTAATTAACTAACTAGCTAACCATCTAACTAAGTAACCAACTAATAAAACAAAAAGGTGATTTATATTGAAAAAACTTTTACCTCAGAACAAGGCATTGCTAATTCTTATTATATTAATTATTGTAACTGTTTTTATAATGACTATAGACTACCATGGTAAAATGTATCTTAAATGGTTGGAGAGTATTGTGTTGAGAGTTTTTTCTCCCCTTAATCAAGGCATAAGTATAGTTACTAATAATACAAAAAACTACTTAAAGGCTATAGCTAAATTTAAGAGGGTAGAAGAAGAAAATAAAAAGCTACAAGAAAAAATTGAAATGACCCTTCAAGAGAATGCTGTATTAAAAGAAAAATTAATAGCCTATGATAGATTGAAAAAATTATTAGAACTTAAAGAATCTTTTTCTTATGAAATGATCCCCTCTTTGGTAATTAGCCGAGAACCAGGAAATTGGTTTAATAGTATAATTATTGACAAGGGAGAAGCTGATGGTGTAAATAAAAACATGGCAGTAGCGACTTACAGTGGGCTGGTTGGTAAAGTGGTTAGTGTTGATTCACATACAGCAAAAATATTATTAATACTAGATCAGAGAAGTGCAGTAGGAGGAATGATTCAGAGATCAAGAGATATAGGAGTAGTAAAAGGCAGTGAGAGTAATTATTGTGATATGGAATATCTTTCTCATGATGCTGATCTTAAGATAAACGATATGGTGATTACTTCTGGATTAGGTAGTATTTTCCCCAAAGGAATTATGATTGGTAAGATAGTGGGAGTAAAAAAGGAAAACAATGCTCTGTTTCAAAAAGTTTTAATAAGACCAGAGGTGGATTTTACAAAATTAGAAGAAGTATTTGTAGTTAAAAAACCCTAGTAAAACTAAAAAAAATAATAAAGGGAGGAAATTATTATTTATAAAGTAATAAAATTAGAAAATGGTTTAAGAATTATAGTAGAAAAAATGCCTTATATGAAATCGGTAGCTATTGTTTTCGTGATAGGAGCTGGGTCAAGATATGAAGAAGAAAAACATCAAGGAATTTCTCATCTCATTGAACATATGCTATTTAAAGGTACTAACCAGAGGAAAAATACTTTAGAAATATCTCAAGTCATAGAAGGTATTGGTGGAGAGATAAACGCTTATACATCTAAAGAAACTACTCAGCTGTATGTTAAAGTTCCCCAAGAACAATTTAAAGTTGCTTTCGATGTGCTGGCTGATATAGTATTAAACTCACTAATGAGGAGAGAGGACCTTTGTAAAGAAAAAAAAGTAATTATTGAAGAGATTAAAAAATATCAAGATATACCGGAGGAATTAGTAGAAATCTTGCTTGACAAGATAATATGGAAAAATCATCCTCTGGGAAAGTCTATTCTCGGAGATGAAAAAAGTATACGTAATATTCAAAGAGAAGATCTGTTATCATATATAGATGAATTTTATCGTCCTAATAATTTAGTGATAAGTGTTGCCGGAAATATTAAGGTAGCGGAAGTAATTTTACAGATTAAGAAATGTTTTAAAAGAATGAAAGAGGGTGAAATTAAAAAATATATACCCGCTTATGATAATCAAAATATTTCTCTAATAGGAATAAGATTTAAAAAGACCAATCAAACTCATCTTTCTTTTGGTTTTCCGGGAATTTCTCGGTTAAACCCTGATAAATACTCTATGGATTTATTAGACATAATATTGGGTTCGGGATTAAGTTCTCGGCTTTTTCAAGAAATAAGAGTTAAAAAAAGTTTGGCTTATGATATTCATTCCTTTATTCAATATTTTAACGATATAAGTTCTTTTAACATTTATGTAGGTACAGATTCGAGCAAAACAAAGGAAGCCATCCATACCACCTTGGGGGAACTTAGAAAAATAAAGGAAGATAATTTGAAGGAAGAGGAATTAAGAAAAGCAAAAGAGATGTATAAAGGCGCATTATCTTTAAACTTAGAGAATACTTTAAGTAGGGCATTTTGGTTGGGGAACAAGATGTTCTTATATGGTAGACTTTTAACTTTTGACGAAGTAAGAGAAAGAATTGAAGAAGTAAAGGTCGAAGGCATTCAAAGATTAGCTCAAAATATTTTTATAAAAAACAAAATAAATTTATCTATAGTTGGCCCTTTTAAAGAAAAAAGAGATAAAGAAGAATATAATTCTCTCTTGCAACAATTATGATTTTACTTATCTACCCACATATATAAATTTAACTGACTGGCTAACCGGGTAACTGGTAAACTGGCTAACTAATATAATTGGTCAATTGGTAGTAAATAGGTAAATTGATAAATTGATTAATAGGAATATAATAAAATGCCTTTAAAATTAGGAATTGGAGATATTGTTAGATTAAAGAAAAAACATCCTTGTGGGGGTTTTCATTGGGAAATCACCAGGACCGGTATTGATATTGGCCTAAAATGTCTTTGTTGTGGTAGAAAGGTTCTGGTTCCCCGAGTAAAATTAGAGAAGAAAATTCGTGAAATTGTCCCCAGAGATTAATTAAAGAGAGATAAAAATATATTTTAGGTTTTTATTTATTAATTATATATAAGCTATGAAATTAAATTTAAAGCTTGATATCAAAAATATCTGATGATATAATATTAAATCAATTTAGGTTTTTAATTTCCTTGCTCCTGAAGAAATCTTTCAGGGGCTGATTAGACCAAAAGGAGGAGGTGAACAGATGAGAAGTTACGAAATAATGCTAGCTATAAATCCCCAATTAAAAGATGAAGAATTAGATTCTTTATTTGATAAAATTAAAAAAGTTATTACTGATGGTAAGGGAGAGATAACCAAGACAAATAAATGGGGTAAAAGAAAATTAGGTTATGAAATTAAGGATTTTACAGAAGCAATTTATGTAGTCTTAAATTTTGATGTGGATGAAAAAATTATTTCTGAACTAGAAAGAGTGGTAAGGTTAGAAGAAAGAGTTATTAGATATTTACTAACTTTACAACAAGAAAAAAAAACTTCTAAAAAAGAAAATTAGTCCATCGTTGAAGACACTTCTAAAAAGAGAAGATAATTTAAAGGAGGAAAAATAATCGTTAATGACGAAATACGGATTTTTTAAGAGACCACAAAAGAAAGTCTGTTTTTTTTGTAAAGAAAAATTAGTAGCTGACTACAAAAATATAGATTTATTAAAAAGATTTATTAGTGAACAGGGCAAGATATTATCTCGTAGAGCAACTGGAAATTGCTCAAAACATCAACGTACACTTGCTGTAGCTATAAAAAGAGCAAGAGAAATAGGACTTCTCCCTTATGTAGCTAAGTAAGCAAATTAGTATATCGTATATCGTATTGCGTATTTCGTTTAGAACCTAAACGCTATACGCCGTTTAATATTCTGGATTCTGACTACTGGCTCCTGACTTCTATTTTCTTTACGAGATACGAGATAGGAATTTATTTTTTAAATAAAAAAGAAGAGGTCTTTTATTGAGTGATCAAATTCCAGCTAAATCAATAGTTGAAGGTGCATTTCTAGCAGCAATTACCGCTGTTATATTTATTATTAGTATATATATTCCCTTATTAGGTACATTGGTAAGTTTTTTATGTCCACTTCCAATTATAATTTTAGGTTTACGTCATAGTTTAAAGTTTGCCATTATCTCCACTTTTATTTCGGGAATTTTGGTAAGTATTTTAGCTGGCCCCTGGCAAGGAATTATGGTTTTGTTGGGTTTTGGGATATTAGGATTGACTTTAGGATTTGTTATAAAAAAAGATTTATCTTTAACTGATATTATTATGGTTGGGAGTGTAGCTTCTCTCATTTCCAAAGGTTTAATTCTTTTAATTGGTTTTTGGTTTTTAGATATTAATCCTGTATTATTCGATGTAGAAGAGATAGACAGAGTTATAACTCAATCTTTGAATTTTTACAACAATATGGGGTTATCTCCAGAACAATTTTCTTCCATGAAAGAATCTTTAACCCAAACTATTAATATTATTCGGATAGCGTTTCCAGGAATGATTATTCTTGCTTCTATTTTTGATACCATTATAAATTATTGGGTAGCTCGCTTAGTTTTGAAGAGGTTTGGATATAAACTGTCGACTTTTGCCTCCTTTTCTAAATGGAGAGCTTCAAAATCCTTTTTCTGGAGTTATTTTTTAGGGGTGATATTGATATTTTTAGGAGCAAAGTATAGCCTTCCTCTTCTAAGTAAAATTGGAGTGAATATACAACTATTTTTTTCGGTAGTATTTTTAATTTATGGTCTTTCTTTAACCGGTTTTATATTAGAACGGTTTAAAATTAAAAATTTTTTGAAGTGGGTTATATATATCTTGGTATGTTTTCAACCACTTTTATCACAGATTGCTACTTGGGCAGCTATGTTAGATATCTGGATAGATTTTAGAAAATTAATTACCGCTAAAGAAGAATAAATTAGGCAAACAACTAACCAAACAATTTAAATTGTAAAAAAATATTTTAATGTTTATAATAATATAAAAAGGAGGTTGCTAAATATGAAGGTAATTTTAAAACAAAATATTGAAAAAGTAGGACAAGTAGGAGATGTAGTTGAAGTAAGTAATGGTTTTGGCCGTAATTTCTTGCTTCCTCGGGGTAAAGCGATGTCTTATACTAAAGGTAATTTTAAGCAAGTAGAATATTTAAAGAAAAGTGAATTAGAAAAAAAAGATAAAGAATTAAGTGAAGCTAAAAATTTAGCAGAAAAACTTAATAATATCTCACTAGAGATTAAAGTGAAAGCTGGGAAAGAAGGTAAGCTTTTTGGTTCTATTACCAGTAAAGATATTACTGAGATCATATTAAATAAATATAAGATTGGATTAGACAAGAAAAAGATTGATTTAAAAGAATCCTTGAAAAAATTAGGTGTTCATAATATTTCAATTAATCTATATAAGGATGTAGTTTCTCAGATTAAAGTTAATTTAATTTCTGATTCCCACTCTGAGCAGGAACAACAAATAGAGGATACAAAAGAAGAATAAATTAGTATATCGTGTATCGTAAAGAAAATAGAAGTCAGAAGTCAGAATCTAGGAGTCAGTAGTCAGGAGAAAATGGTAAGGGATTGCCATGCTCTGATGAATCATAGCTCGCAATGACTGTATACTTAACGACTATTAACTAATTAATTGGGAGAAAAGCAAATGGAATTAGGTAGAAATCCTCCTCAAAATATTAGTGCAGAACAGGCTGCCTTAGGTTCAATGTTGCTCCAGGAAGAAGCAATTTTACATAGTATTGATATATTAAAACCAGAAGATTTTTATCAAAAATCTCACCAGAATATTTTCCAGTGTATTCTTGATCTATTTGAAAAGAGTCGAGGTGTTGATTTAGTTACTTTAACTGAAGAATTAAATAGGAAAAACTTATTAGAAAAAATAGGTGGAGTTACTTATCTCACTAATCTGATTAATAGTGTTCCTACTGCGGCGAATATTGAATACTATATTAAGATTATTGAAGAAAAATCTATTTTACGAAGTTTGATCAATAATTCTACTAAAATTGTTTCTATGGCTTATGAAGAAAAAGAAGATGCCAAAATTTTACTGGATAAAGCAGAACATTTAGTATTCGAAATTTCAGATAGAAATATAAGGCAGTCTTTTGTTCCCATAAAAGAGATAATTCAGGATAGTTATGAAAAAATCGAAGACCTTTATCATAGGGGAGGGTTTATTACCGGGGTTCCTAGTGGATATGAAGAGCTTGATGACATTACTACTGGTTTCCAACCTTCTGAGTTAATTGTCGTTGCCGGAAGACCTGGTATGGGTAAAACCGCATTTTGTATGAATATTGCTCAATATGTTAGTATTTATAAAAATATCCCGGTAGCAATTTTTAGCTTAGAAATGTCTAAGTCTCAATTAGTACAACGGATGTTATGTTCAGAAGCTCGTATTGATTCTCATAATTTAAGAAAAGGACGATTAGCAGAAGCAGATTGGGCTCCCTTATCCATGGCTGCCGGTCGATTATCCTCCTCCTCTATCTTTATTGATGATACAGCAGGTATTTCTTGTTTGGAAATTAGGGCCAAGGCTAGAAGATTAAAAGCCCAATGCAGTCTCGGCTTAGTAATAGTAGATTATTTACAACTAATGCAAACTGTTGGCAGGGTAGAGAATAGACAGCAAGAGATTTCAGAAATCTCTCGTTCTCTTAAAGGTTTGGCGAGAGAGTTAAATGTTCCAGTAGTAGCAGTTTCCCAATTATCTAGAGCAGTAGAACAGAGAGAAGAAAGAAGACCCCGTCTTTCTGATTTAAGAGAAAGCGGGGCAATTGAACAGGATGCTGATTTAGTTATTTTTATTTATCGAGAAGAATATTATAAACCAAAGACAGAAAAGAAAGGTATTGCTGAAATAATTATTAGCAAACAAAGGAATGGCCCCACCGGTAAAGTAGAATTAACTTTTATAAAAGAATATGCGAAATTTGAAAATTTATCCCGAATTAGCCCAGAATAAAGATTTCATTGTTTATTTACTAATTGACAGCTAACGAAAAATATAGTAACATTTAGAAGCAAAAAAATTTTAAACTATAGTTATTATTTGTTGGGGCCGTTAGCTCAGTTGGTAGAGCATCTGACTCTTAATCAGGGGGTCGTGGGTTCGAAACCCGCACGGCCCATCGAAAATGCCCCCATCGTCCAGGGGATAGGACACCGCCCTTTCACGGCGGCGACAGGGGTTCAAATCCCCTTGGGGGCACCAATTAATTCATTACAAGATAAAAGAATGGGCGGATAGCTCAGTTGGCAGAGCACCTGCTTCACATGTAGGGGGTCACAGGTTCAAGTCCTGTTCCGCCTACCATTTTTTTAAATGGATATGATGCCGGCGTAGCTCAATTGGAAGAGCAACGGAATCGTAATCCGTAGGTTGTCTGTTCAACTCAGATCGCCGGCTCCATTTCTTAAAAGGCAAACAATCTGATGAATAACCCCAAATTGACTTCTCTCCAAGAAGTTATAAGACTTCTTACCAAATATAATTTTAAATGTAAAAAAAGATTAGGGCAGAATTTTTTAATAGATCAAAACATCTTACAAATAATCATTAATTCTCTAAAATTGAATGAAGAAGATTGTATTTTAGAAATTGGTACCGGGATGGGTACTCTAACTTCTGCTTTATCCCCTTTAGTCAAACAAGTTATATCCATCGAAAAAGACAAGAAGTTAGATCCCCTTTTAAAAGAAAGTCTCTCTCCTTATAATAATATAGAAATAATATTCGAAGATATTATGGATGTTGATCTGATTAATTTTTTTGAGAAGAATAGAAAAAAGGGAAGAAAAATTGAAAAAATAGTGGGCAATCTTCCTTATTATATCTCTCTTCCCTTAATAAGACAGATTCTTGAACTTAATAAATATTTAAAATTTGCTGTCTTTTTGGTGCAGAAAGAAGTAGGGGAAAGGCTGATGGCCAAAGCAGGGGATAAAAATTATGGTATAATATCCCTGATTACTCAATATTATTCACAACCTAAAAAAGTACATACTGTCTCCTCTACAGTATTTTATCCCCAACCTAAAGTAAATTCAATGATAATTAGATTAGATATTTATGAAAAACTACCAGTACAAGTGAGCAATAAAAGGCTATTTTTAAATATTGTCAGAGCTTCTTTTCAACAAAGGAGAAAAAGATTGATTAACTCTCTATCCAACTATTTTCAGAGAGAGATCGCTAAACCCGAAATAGAAAATATATTAAACGAGATAGGTATTGATAAAAATCGTCGAGGAGAAACCTTATCGATAAAGGAATTTGCTAAATTAAGTAAGGCGATGGAAGAGAAACTTTATTCACTAAGGACTATTTAACTAACGGATAAATAACTAGCTAACCAAAGTAAGTAACTTAGGTCTTGACTAAATAGTTTTTATTAGGTATATTGAAAAATAAGAACTATATTAGCATATAGGAAATTGTCAAAGATAGTTAATTTTAGTATTTTTTGACAACAAAATTGTATCATGTTATAATTTTTTCAATCAAAATCATACAGAAAAGAACAGGAAATTGACAGTGCTGACTAATATTGCTGAAACTAAAAACAGAAATACTTTATTAAGAAGAGAAAAATTTGAATATTAAATAAATTATTCCAGAAACACAGTAGTAATTGTTACTGTGTTTATTTTTATAATATGTATTTAAATATTTACTAAAATGGGGGAGGTAATAACAGCTATGTGAAAAATCTGGAGTAAATTGCTCAAATTGAGTAGTTGGGAGGTAAGAGGTTAAAATAGAGTAAACCATATTATTTTAATTAGTAGTTTTAATATTTCAATTAACAGGTGTTTATTGTAATAAGCTAATACAGATGCGAAGTGCAATAAATTATAAAAATAAAACTAAAAAGGCGGTGTATTAAGTGGAAATTACAGATGTTAGATTAAGAAGGATAGAGACAGAAGGAAAATTAAGGGCATATGTATCAATTACCTTTGATGATTCTTTTGTAGTACATGATTTACGAGTTATTGATGGCACTAAGGGTATGTTTGTAGCAATGCCCAGTAAGAGACTTCCTAACGGAGATCATAAGGATATTGCTCATCCTATAAATACCGAGATTAGAGAAAAAATACAGAATGCTGTTTTAGAAGTTTATCAAAAAGAAGTAGAAGAGGCTCCTCAAAAAAAAGAAACAGAGACTGAAGTAGAAGAAAAAGTAGAAGATACTGAAAATAAAGAAGAAGATCAATTCTAAATACGTAAAAAGACTAAAAAATCTCGGTTTGGGGTGTAGCCAAGTGGTAAGGCACGGGAATTTGGATCCCGTATTCGAAGGTTCGAACCCTTCCACCCCAGCCATATAATTTATTATTTTTAAATAAATGCAGGAAATCGGGGGTATGATTATGAAAGAAACTGCCGTGGTAATTATGGCAGCAGGTAAAGGCAAGAGGATGAAATCTGATCTGCCCAAAGTCCTTCATAATCTTGCCGGGAAGCCAATTTTAAATTATGTATTTGATACGATTAATCATTTTGAAGTAAAAAGAAAGATAATAATCGTAGGTTATAAGAGCGAGAAGATAAGAGAATTGATTGGCGATAAGATAGAGTATGCAGAACAGAAAGAACAGTTAGGAACAGCCCATGCAGTTTTACAAACTAAAGAATTATTATCTGATTTTAAAGGAAATGTGCTGATTCTATCCGGTGATGTCCCCTTTTTAACGGTTAAAACTTTAAAAAGGCTCTTGAAATATCACCAGAGTAATAATTTTTGTTGCACCTTAATGTCTGCTATTTTAAAAAATCCTCAGGGTTATGGTAGAATTATTAGAGATAAAGAAGGTAAGATGGAAGGAATTATCGAAGAGGTAGACTTGCCTGTAGACAAAAAGCTAATAACTGAAATAAATACCGGAATTTATTGTTTTGACAAGGAGAAACTATTTCAAGCTTTAGAAAAAATTGTTCCTGAGAATAAACAAGGGGAATATTATCTAACTGATATAGTAAAGATATTATTAAAGGAAGGAATAGATGTAGGCAGTATAATAGCAAAAGATAATTCAGAAATATTAGGGATAAATACTCAATTAGATTTGGCTAATGCTTCAAAAAAGGTTTATCAAAGAATGATTCAAAAATTAATGTTTCAAGGGGTAAGTATAATTGATCCTAATAGTACTTTTATAGAACCGGGAGTTAAAATCGGTCAGGATACCATTATTTATCCTTTTACTATTATTGAAAAAGGTACTAAAATTGGAAAAAGTTGTCTTATTGGACCTTACTCTCATCTAATTGATGCTAATATAGGGAATGGAGTTAAAATTTGGGCTTCAATAATAGAAAGTAGTACTGTTAAAGAAAGAGTAAATATTGGTCCTTATGCTCACTTACGTCCAGACACTATCGTAAAAAAGGGAGCAAAGATAGGAAATTTTGTAGAATTAAAAAAAACTATCTTAGGTGAGGGTAGTAAAGCTTCTCATTTAACCTATTTAGGAGATGCGGTAATTGGTAAACAAGTGAATATTGGAGCAGGTACTATTACTTGTAATTATGATGGACAAAAAAAGAATAAAACGGTCATAGAAGAAGGAGTATTTATCGGAAGCAATAACTCTTTAGTGGCACCAGTGAAATTAGGAAAAGATTCTTATACCGGAGCTGGCTCAACTATTACTGAGGATGTACCTGCCGGTAATTTAGCAATTGCCCGTGCTAGACAAAAGAATATTTCAGGATGGCGAAATAGAAAGAAAAAAGATAAAAAATAGGATTCTATAAAGATTAATTTAAAGAGATGGAGATGATAGAAATTTGTTATCTTATGACAAAAGAACATTAAAGATATTTGCTGGTAACTCCAATAAAAATTTAGCGGAAGAGATAGGTAGGTATTTAAATATGTCTTTAGGCCAGATAGATGTTTTTAGATTCCCTGATGGTGAAATTAATGTTAAGATCGAGGAAAGCGTAAGAGGGGAAGATGTTTTTATAATTCAATCTACCTGTCCACCAGCTAATGAATATCTAATGGAATTATTAATTATGATAGATGCTCTAAGAAGAGCTTCAGCGGGAAGGATTACTGCAGTTATACCTTATTATGGTTACGCCCGCCAGGAAAGAAAGACTAAACCCCGTGAGCCAATTACCGCTAAGTTAGTTGCCAATTTATTAGTTTCTGCAGGGGCTAATCGGATACTTACCATGGATTTACATGCCGGACAAATTCAGGGATTTTTTGATATCCCTGTTGACCATTTGGAAGCGGTAAGCATATTATCAAATTATTTTAAGAAAAAAGATTTAGATAAAATAGTGGTAGTTTCTCCTGATGTAGGGGGGACTGCTAGAGCTAGAGAGTTTTCTGGACGCCTTGCAAAACCTATTGCCATTATTGATAAATATAGATCAGCTTTTGATGAAGTAGAAATAATGCATATTGTAGGAGAAGTAAAAGATAAAGCCGCTATTATAGTTGATGATCTTATTGATACAGCTGCTTCAATAATTATGGGAACCCAGGCGTTATTAAATGCTGGGGCAAAAGAAGTATATGTTTGTGCTACCCATCCGGTCTTTGCTGGTCCGGCAAAAGAAAGAATAGAAAAATCTTTGCATGATGGTTTATTTAAAGAAGTAGTAGTTACCAATACCATTCCCATTGACAATAATAAGAGTATACCAGGTATTAAAATTTTATCAGTAGCAGAAATATTTGCGGAAGCAATTAATAGGATTCATAATAATTTATCAGTAAGTACTTTATTTAATTAAATAGAATAATATATAATTCGTTAGTGAATAGTGAATAGTGGTAAGTTTTTAGATGTTAGTTTACAGTTGACGGTTATCAGTATACAACTAAAAACTTAAAGCTACCTGTCTGCGTGCCTGCCTGACCTGTCTGCGTGTAACGCACAGGCAGAGCGAGGACGCTCGCAGTCAGGCAACGCACAGGCAGAAAAACGTAAAACCATAATTCAAAACTCAAAACTTTTTCTATAAGTTTTAAATTTTAAGTTATAGTTTTGCGCTTTGCGTTTTTCGCTTTATTTACCATACGCTCTACGCTCTACGCTAGAACGCGAGATACGAGATACTATATACTATTACGATATACGAAAATGGAGGTTAATAAAATGGAGACATCGAAATTAAAAGTAGAATTAAGAAATGGAACTGGAAAAGAAATTAATAAGAAATTTAGGAGAAAAGGTAATATTCCTGGAATACTATATTCTCCTCATGATAAAGAAAATATACTGTTAAAAGTTAAAAGAGAAAATTTATTAAGATTATTATCGAGTAAAACAGGTAAACTCATTGATTTAGAAATAGATGATGGGAAGAAAAAAGTTAACCGATTAGCTGTGATTAAGGACTTTCAGTATAATACTTTAAAGAAGCAGATAGTTCATGTTGATTTTTATGGAGTAACTCTAAAAGAGAAATTAACCATGGAAATTGATATTGAATTAATAGGCAAACCTATCGGGGCAAAAGATGGGGGAATTTTAAATGTGGAATTACGAAAAGTTGAAATAGAATGTTTACCTTCTCAAGTACCAGAGAGTTTAAAAGTAGACTTGAGTAATCTGAAGATAGGAGATAATATTACAGTTGGAGAAATACAGGTTCCTAAAGGAGTTGAAGTATTAACTAAATCAGATAGAATTGTTGCTGCCTTAGTTCCTCCTGCTAAAGAAGAAGAGGTAGTTAAAGAAGTAGTAGAAGAGGAAGCAGTAACCGAAGAAAAAGAAGTAACTAAAGGAGAAGAAAAAGTAGAATCCAAGACAGAAACTCCTTCTCCTGCACCAAAAAAAGAATCTAAAAAAGAACCTAAAAAAGAATAGGATGACAAAAGGATAGTGAACTTTATTGAAGATAGTAGTTGGTTTGGGTAATCCTGGTTCGCAATATGAATTCACCCGGCATAATATAGGTTTTAGAATAATTGATAACTTAGCTCTAAGTATAGAAACAGAATTTAAAAAGATAAAATCTTATGATTCATTAATTTCTCGAGGAAAAATAAATAATCATAATCTAATGTTGGTAAAACCGCAGACTTATATGAATTTAAGCGGGAAATCAGTAAGCAAGATTGTTTCCTATTACCGGATATCCTTTCAAGATTTATTAATAGTTTATGATGATCTGAATTTAGAATTAGGTCAGATCAGGATCAGGAAAAGAGGGAGTGCTGGCGGTCATAAGGGAGTTGAGTCGATTATTCAATATTTAAATAGTAAAGATATACCTCGTTTAAAAATAGGGATTAGTAAACCTTCAATAAATTCTAATTTTGATTATATGTCTTATGTTCTTTCTTGTTTTGATTCTGCTGAAAAGGATAAAGTAAGAGAAATAGTAACATTATCCACCGAAGCAATAAAAACAATCATCAAAGATGGTTTTGAAGAAGCGATGAAAAATTATAATAAAAAATTAAAGACATTCTCATAGGATATTATTTAAGTAAAATTATTCTTCAATAAAGCAAATGGTTTTATTTAAATTTAGATAATATTAATAAATAAAATTTTAAAAATAAAAGAGGCATGTTTATTACATGTCTCTTTTTTAATAGACAAATTGTAAACAATTGAGTAGAATATCGATAGAACTAAAAAAGAATACAGATTTTTATTATTTCAAGACCAAGATAAATAATTCAAATATTATAGTAGATATTTAATTAATCATTGGATCATTTAGATCATTAATAAACTGGAGGTAATTTATAATGAAAAAAATTGTTGTTCTTACCAGCGGTGGAGATTCTCCTGGAATGAATGCTGCTATTAGAGCGGTGGTACGAACTGGCATATTCCACGGCTTAGAGGTATTTGGTGTTGAAAGAGGATATACCGGTTTAATAGAAGGGCAAATTTTTCCTATGAATATATCTTCAGTAGGTGGAATTATGCAAAGGGGAGGAACTATTCTTAAGACTTCCCGTTGTGAGAAATTTAAAACTAAGGAGGGGCTTGATATTGCCCTTCAAAAACTTAAGGAATTTAATATTGATGGATTAGTAACTATTGGAGGAGATGGTACTTTACGGGGGATTCGAGAGTTAAGTGCTTTAGGAGTAAAAACTATGGGAGTTCCCGCTACTATTGATAATGATTTATCTAAAACAGATATGGCTATTGGTGTAGATACTGCTTTAAATACAGTTATAGGGGCTATTGACAAAATCAAAGATACTGCTTCTTCACATGAGAGAGCTTTTATAATAGAAGTTATGGGAAGAAATTCAGGTTATCTGGCCCTAATGGGTGGAATTGCTGGAGGAGTTGAAGTTGTTCTTATTCCGGAAATTTCTTATAATCTCCGGGAAATTAGTTTAAAATTGAAAGAGGGCTATCAAAGAGGAAAGACTCATTGTATTATTATTATTGCTGAGGGAGTCGGTAAGACTTATGAAGTAAGTAAATTTTTAGAAGATAAAATTGGCTTTGAAACGAGAATTACTATTTTAGGCTATTTGCAGAGAGGTGGTTCGCCTTCTGCATTTGATAGGTTATTAGCCAGTCGTTTAGGGGCAGCAGCTGTAGAACATTTACTAAAGGGAGAAACATCTAAAATGGTAGGGCTAATGGGAAATAAGATTGAAGCAACGGATTTAGAGGTAGTGCTTAGTGAACAAAAAATTATTAGCCAGGATCTTTATAATTTAGCTTTAATGTTAGCGAAATAGTAGTTCGTATCTCGTGGATCGTATCTCATAGATAAGACAGAAATCAGAAGCCAGAAGAAAATGGTAATGAGTGATTAGTAAAGAGTACTAAGTAATGGGTAGGGGCTTGATTTATCAAGCCCGCAAAACTCGGGTGGGATGACTCCGCCCCCTATATTAAAAGCAATACTTTATATGGAAAAATTTTGAGTTTTGAATTATGGTTTTTCGCTTTTCTGCCTGTGCGTTGCCTGACTGCGAGCGTCCTCGCTCTGCCTGTGCGTTACACGCAGACAGGTCGCTATAAGTTTTTAGCTAAGTAAAGGGATTGCTATGCTCTGATAAATCAGAGCTCGCAATGACTAACGACTAACTAAACCATACTGAAAGGAACTTTAATGACCTTACCGGGAATATTATCTTTATGGAATCAATCTAAGGAATTCGAGGAAATAGTTAAAATAATAGAGGAGAAATCTATCCATAAATTACAGCTTTCCGGTCTTAAAGATAGCACCCGTTCTTTTTTTATGGCTGCTTTAGGAAGCGAGATAGAAAAATCTTACCTTATTATCGTTGATTCTCAAGAGAATGCCCTAAAGGTATACCAAGATCTGGATACTTTTTTGTATAAATCAGAGAACAAGGAAGAGAATCTCTTTCTCTTACCTTCTTTTGAGGTCCTCCCCTATGAGGATATCAATTCTGATCCCCAGATAATTCAGCAGAGGATCAATATCCTAAAATATCTTTCTACCAATAACCAAAATAAAAAGAGAATCATCTTAATTACTGAAGTTAAAGCTTTGTTGCCTAAATTAGTCTCTCCTCAAAACTTTAAGAATATAAGTTGGGAATTAAAAGTAGGAGATTATCTGAAAAAAGAGGATTTTTTAAAAATTTTATTAGATCAGAATTATAAAACGGTAGAAATAGTTGAAAAAAGAGGCGAATTTAGCAATCGGGGAGGGATTATCGATTTTTTCCCAGTAACCAGTGAAAATCCTCTTCGATTAGAATTATTTGGAGACCAAATAGAATCAATCAGATATTTTAATAGCAATACTCAAAGGTCGATACTCAAATTGAATAATTATACTCTTCTGCCTTCTCGAGAATTAATTGCTGATGGTTCCTCTAATTATAATTATAGTACTATCTTTGATTATTTACCTTCAGATTTAATAGTATTATTGAATGAACCGGAAGTAATTAGAGAAAAAGCGGAGAAATTTCAGGAAGAGGTTGAAGATATTTACCAAAAAATAGAGAAGAATAAAAGAGAATTAAATTTTTTACCATCTTCTTATTTTATCACCTGGCCTGAGGTATTTAACCATCTAAAATCTAAAAGAATGATTAATTTTACTTACTTTTCGGAGAAAAATAAAGAAGAATTTTTCATTAATCAGACCGAGAAACAAGATAATATCAGAGAGTTTGTTTTAGAGGGTCAAGAAATTGGGTCTTATTTTGGAAATTTAGATCTATTTACTAAGGATTTAGAAAAGTGGCAGAAAGATAAACAAAATATTCTTATTCTAGTCAGGGATAAAGGGCGTGCCAGACGTTTAGGTGAGATATTAGAAGAAAGAGGAGTAAAAAGATTTATCATAGGAGGGATAGAAGAATATACTCATTTAAAATCAACTATCTTTATTTCTTATGGTTATCTAAATTATGGTTTTAGGCTTCCTTTTTTAAAAATAGTTTTAATAACTGATCAAGAAATATTTGGCAAGGAAAGGAACAAAAGATATAAATTAACCAGAAATAAGAGTGAACCCTTATTCACAGCAATGGATATCTCTCCAGGAGATTATGTAGTACATATTGATCACGGTATAGGGGTATATAAAGGGGTTGTAAATTTAATGGTTAAAGGAGTAAAGCAAGATTATCTTTTAATCCAATATGCCGAAGGGGATAAATTATATGTCCCGGTAGATCAATTTAATTTGGTTAATAGATATATAGGTATAAAGGATAAAGCTCCTAAAATTAATCGTTTAGGAGGAGTTTCTTGGGGAAAAGCCAAAAGAAAAGTAAAAAGGTCGATTCAAAAATTAGCTCAAGAACTTTACAATTTATATATTGCTCGTAAAGAGGTTAAAGGTTTTGTCTTTTCTAAAGATAATAACTGGCAGCAAGAATTGGAGATGTCTTTCCCTTTCGAAGAAACTTATGATCAATTGCAGGCCTTATCTGAGGTTAAAGCTGATATGGAAAGTATCAAACCTATGGAGAGATTAGTCTGTGGAGATGTAGGTTATGGCAAAACAGAGATAGCCATAAGAGCTTCCTTTAAAGCGGTATTAGATGGAAAGCAAGTTGCCATTTTAGCCCCAACTACTATTTTAGTACAACAACATTATGATAATTTTCGGGAAAGAATGAATTCTTTTCCTATAAATATAGATATGCTTTCTCGTTTCAGAACAAAACAGGAACAGAAAAAAGTTATCGAAGATCTAAAAGAAGGGAAAGTAGATGTGGTTATCGGAACTCACCGATTAATTCAAAATGATATTGAGTTTAAAGATTTAGGATTGTTAATCGTGGATGAAGAGCAGCGTTTTGGAGTCCTTCACAAAGAAAGAATAAAAAAATTAAAAGAAAATATTGATTCTCTTACTCTGACTGCTACTCCTATCCCTCGCACCTTACATATGTCACTTATTGGAGTTAGAGACTTAAGTGTGATAAATACTCCACCTGAAGACAGATTCCCTATCGCCACTTATGTCTGTAAAAGAGAAGATAAAGTGATTGCAGAGGCTATAAGAAGAGAATTAGATAGGGATGGACAAATATTCTTTGTCCACAATCGAGTAAGAGATATCCAAAAAGTAGCTCAAGATTTGAATCAGCTCTTTCCTCAAGCCAGAATTGGAATTGCTCATGGGCAGATGGCAGAAGAACAATTAGAAGAAATAATGATTGATTTTTTAGAAAAGAGATTTAATATCTTAGTTTGTACTACCATCATCGAAATTGGTTTAGATATTCCCAATGTAAATACTATTCTAATTGATGATGCCCATAAATTAGGACTTTCTCAACTTTATCAGCTAAGGGGAAGAGTGGGAAGGGCTGACCGACGAGCTTATGCTTATTTCTTTTATCCTTCCTATCGCTCAATTACTGATACTGCTAGAAAGAGATTACAGGCAATTAAAGAGTTCAGTGAATTAGGTTCTGGATTTAAATTGGCTATGCGTGATTTAGAAATTCGAGGAGCAGGGAATCTATTAGGTAAGGAGCAGCATGGTTTGGTAAGTGAAGTAGGGTTTAATCTTTACTGCCATTTATTAGAAGAGGCTATTAAGGAATTACGAGAAGAAAAAGAGGGGGAAGAGAAGAAAAAAGAAATTACTCCCGTTATTGATCTAAAGATAGATGCTTATATCCCCCAAATTTATATTCCTAATTTAGAACAGAGGGTCTTAATCTATCAGAAATTAGCCGAAATTAATGATTTGCCGGATTTAGAGAGAGAAAAGGAGGAGTTAAGGGATAGATATGGAATTTACCCTCAAGAAGTAAGGAATTTGTTAGAGATAATATATCTGAAAATATTTTTAAAAAAATTAGCGATAAGTTCTCTCCAAGTAAAGGAAGAGAAATTAGTTCTTAGATATCTGCAGAATATGGAAATAAAGTCTAAATTAAGCCGGTTGTCTTCTTTCTATCAGCAAAGATTAATCGAGGAAGAAAATAGATCGATCGGAATTTCTCAAATTGATCTTTCTGGGATTAAATCTACAGAAATTTTAAAATTTTTAAAGGAATTTATGATACACTTGTCGAAAACTAGTATTTAGTGAATAAATATATAGCGAAAAACGAAAAGCGCAAAACGTAAAGTTATAATTCAAAATTTAAAATTAAAGAAAAAAGTTTTGAGTTTTGAATTATGGTTTTTCGCTTTTCTGCCTGTGCGTTGCACGCAGACAGGTCAGGTAGGCACGCAGACAGGTTGCTTTAAGTTTTTAGTTTAATAAAGGGATTGCCACCCTCTGATAAATTAGAGCTCGCAATGACTATTCACTAACGACTAATAAATACGGAGTAGAAGAAATGTACGAAGAAGAGAAAAAATTATTTACAGAAATGATGAATATTATAGCTAAATTAAGGGGACCAGAAGGTTGTCTTTGGGATAGAAAACAGACCTTAGAATCCCTGACTACTAATATTCTGGAAGAAGCTAAAGAGATTTCAGAGGCAGTTAAGTCCCAGGATATAGATAATTTGCGTGAAGAATTGGGTGACTTATTAATGGTCATCTTTATGGAGATTGAAATTGCCAGAGAAAAGGGTTTATTTAGTTATTCTGAAGTATTAACAGGGGCAATAGATAAATTTGTTAGAAGACATCCTCATGTCTTTGGTGATTTAAAAGTGAATACTCCTGAAGAAGCTTTAGCAGCCTGGAAGAAGATGAAAGAAGAAGAAAAGTAAATAAGTCGATTAAAGTATGGTTATTTTGGATTAAAAAGCATATTTGAATCCAAAAAATATATTTTACCTATATAAAATATATGATATAATGATTTCAAACTCCCTGCGGTCACTCGCAATGACTATATGCTAATGAGTAATCAATTGGAGAATTAATCTATGCCTGGCAAGAGTTTAAAAAAAGCCTTCCTTAAAAAAATATTTATTATCCTATTTTTTATTTTTTTGATCGGGGGAGGTTATTTTATCATTCAAAGTAATTTAGCCAAAGAGGAGATAAGAAATCTAATCATTTCAAGATTAGGGGATAGCCTTGAACGGGGAATTTATATTGAAAAAGTTAAAGATTATTCGTTTAAATCTGTAACTCTATCTAATTTTAAAATATTTCAGGATAAATCATTAAAAGAGGAAGATTTACTCTTTGAAGCAAAGGAAATAATTATTAATTATAATCTCGATTTATTTTCTGCTCTAAGAAAGAAAATAACTTGGAATATTGAAGATATGATTATAGTGGAACCCCAGATGACTTTGGTAAGAGATAGTCAGGGGACCTTTGATTTTATGGAAAAATTTAATTTAAGATATAATAATTTTTTGGATAAATTTACAGTTAATAAAGTAAATATTAAGAGTGGAAATTTATTTTATAAAGATTACAAAGTCTATAAGGAAGATGGACTTCTAACTATAGTAAAATCTTTAAATGGTTCTTTTTATCTGGAAAATTTACCCAAAGTAGAGTTTGAGTGTGCAGGTTTAAAGAAAGAAGATGATGCTCCTCTTGCTTTAAAGGGATATTTTTATGCTGATAGATCGTCAAATTGTTCCCTCGATTTTAACTTTAAAAATGCTGATATTACTCATTTCCAATATTATGTAGTTCAGGCTGAGCCTTTTAATTTTAAAAAAGGGTTATTTGATTTAACTCTACACCTGGCTTACGATAAAAATAATTCTAAGGATAAAATTATCTGGTACGGTAGTGCTTCTGCAAAAAATACTGAATTATTACCTGATTTTTTAGGGGGATTGGAAATCAAACAAGTCGAAGGTGTAGTAAAATTTGACTCTAAAGAAACTACCATAGAGAAGATGACTGCTTTTTATAAGAACTCCCCGTTCACCCTCCAGGGTAATGTAACTTATCAAGAAAAATTCAATTATTGTATAAATGTACTATCCGATGATTTTAAATTAAATGACTTAAAGGAATATTTAAAGAGCTACCTACCTCTCTCTGGTGAATTAAAAGTTGAGGGTAAATCTAACCTATCCTTTGAAGTAAGTGGTTCGGAAGAAAATTTTCAAGCACAGGGAGAATTGCTAACCAAACAGGGTAATATAGAGGGGTATGATTTATCTAATCTAGAGACAGAATTCCAATACAATCGAGAGGGTATTTATTTTAAGAATATAAAGGCAGAGATTGGAGGAGGTAATGTTGAAGGATCAGGTAGGATTAATCTAAAAGACGAATTACCTAAATATAACCTTTTATTTAATCTTACTAAGTTAAGCGTAGAAAGTGATCTTCTAAAATCTCTTCACTTAAATTATTTAAAGAATGGTTCATTATCGGGGAAAGTAGAGATTAAGGATGATAATGGTGAAGTAGAAAAAATTAACCTCTCTACCGAAATAAGGATTGAAGATAAAGTCGGTATCCTTTCTCTAAATACAAAAGGTACAATTACTAAAAATAATTATCTGGATTTAAAAGTAAAGACTACCGGAATTAATTTAGAAGAATTAGGAGAAATTTTAAATTATCAAGGGATTAAAGGGCTGGCAAGTTTTAACGGTAGCTTAAGTGGTTTACCTGATGATTTAAAAATTACCGGAAAGATTGAGGCAGAAAAAGGGCAGATATCTGAATTGCCTTTTGATTTTTTGGAAGGGGAAATAAATTATCAGGATAATAAGGTTCAATTAGAAGAAGTTATCTTTCGAAATAAAGGTTTGGTCTTTAAGGGGAAAGGAAATATTGATTTATTAGAGAAAAAAAATATTTATTTAGATTTGACTTTACAGATAGAGCAGGCAGACCTAAACTACTTTGCCACTCTCTATAATTATGATTTATCAGTACTTGGCTTGGTCCAGGGAGAAATTTCCCTTCAGGGTAATTGGCCTCAAGTTATTGCTAAGGGAGATTTAAAATTGAAAGATATTAATTTAGTAAACTATAAGGCGGAATCTGGGAATCTGATTTTTACCCTAAAAGATAAAAAAATAAAAATAGAAAATTTAGTTTTAAAATCTGGAGAAACTCAGCTCTATTCGCAAGGGGAAATTAATTTAGGAGAAGATTTACCTTTAAATCTAAGAGTCAATTTTTTAAACCAAAATATTAGAGACTTATTGGTAAACTTTACCGGGTCGGATTTAATCAGTAAATTTAAAGGGCAAGCTACTGGTTCTCTGGAGATTAAAGGTAATTATACTTCTCCTGACTTATATTTATCGGCATTGATTGAAGATGCTCAATTAGGGGAGATGCCTTTAAATTCTATAGATGTAAAGTTAGATAAAATTGGCTCTATGCTAAGTATTAATGAATTAAAATTAAAACAAAGTAAGGGTGAGTTTATAGGTAATGGATGGATTGATTTTGATCAGAATAATAAAAATTTAAAGATTAGTATTTCTGCAAATAATATAGATTTAGGCCAACTATCTCCTCTTTTTAAGGTAGAAGAGGAAATTAAAGGTCTGATAAACTTCAAGGCAGAAATTGAAGGAGATATCGACTTACCTACAATTTCTTTCGGAGCACAGGTAGAAAAGGCAGAATTTTCAGATTTTTATTTTGATAGACTTTGTGTAGAAGCTCTATATAATCAGGATATTTTAGAGGTTAAACAATTTATTTTAGATAAAGATGGACATCAGATAAAAGGTAATGGTAAAATACCCTATAAATTTTCTTTTATGAACGAAGATGAAATTGCTCCTAGTTTGGCCAATCTTCCTTTAGATTTTAACCTAACTTTACAAAACACTGATTTAAGTTTTATGAAAATATTTTTTAAGAAAGATCTTAAGCAGGTTCAGGGACTGACTAATGCTGATCTAAAACTTTCTGGAACCTTAAACCACCCAATTTTAAATGGAAGTGTTACCCTTACTAAGGGAGAAGTAGAATTTTATGAATTACCGTCGAAAATAAGTGATTTAAGCATCCTTCTGCAGTTAGAAGATAATTTAGTTAAAATAGAAGATATGAATTTTCAGATTGACCAATATAAGATTTATACTTCCGGAGAATTTGCTTTAAATAACTTGCAACCTCAAGATTTAGATATTAATATATGGAATAATAAGGAAGAGGAAATTTTATATCAGGATATTTTTAAAGCGCAAGTTGCTTTAAATGCCAAGGTAACTGGGTCATTTACTTCTCCTCATATAAAAGGAAGTTTGACTCTTTCTAAGGGAGAACTGAATTGGGAAGAAAACGACCAAGAAACTTCTTCTCATTTATCTGAGTTTCTATCTAAATTAATTAATATTAAAGGAGATATCGATTTACAGGTAAAAGTCGCAGATGATTTTACAGCTAAAACTAAAGATTTTAATATGAAATTAGCGGGAGATTTAAAAGTTCAAGGTACTTTATCTGCTCCAAAATTAAACGGGGAATTAGAGATTAAACAAGGCTATATTAACTTTTTAGATAAAAAATTTAGAATATCAAGGGGTAAAGCAATTTTTTCTAATTCTTCAGGAAAAGACATAATTTTAGATATAGAAGCAAAGACTGAAATTGATTCCATAGATGTATTTTTAAGCTTAAGTGGAATTCTTGCTCAACCTATGATTGTACTTAGTTCCTCACCTCCTTTAAGTGAAAGTGAAATAATTTCTCTTTTGATGTTTAATAAAAACTATGCTGGTTTGACTGAAGGAGAGATGGGAACAATATTAAAGGAAGAAATGATTAATTTAATTGCTCAAGGATTGAGCATAAGATTTCTAAACCAGATAGAAAATGAAGTCGCTAATTCTTTAGGTCTAGATGAATTTAAAATTGAAACAATCTTCAAACAAGATCAGGGTTCTAGTACAGCTTTACTTCCAGGTTTCACTTTAGAAAGTTTAGCTCTTAAAATAGGAAAATATTTTTCTGAAAATTTCTATTTAACCTATTCTACTCCTTTAAATGAAATAGGAAAAGGTAACTTAGAATTAGAATATAAAATTAAGGACGATTTAACCCTAAATACTCAGATGAGTTTATCAGGTCTACAAGATGATAGTTTTGAATTTAAAATAGAACTTAAATATGGGTTTTGAAAAATAAAATGGGGTAAGCTCTCGACATTAGACCTTTATTGGTATAAAATCTTTTATAAAAGTGTCTAATATCTAGTATCAAAAGCTGACCACTAATAAAAAATCTAGGAGGAATAAAAAAGTGCCAAAGAAGAAGTGGAACTATATATTATTAACAGGATTTTTAACTTTGATATTTATCTGGGTTAATTTAAATATAGTTGAGGCAGAAAATCAAGGAAAGATAACTGCTATTGTAGTAGAGGGAAATGAAAATATTTCTAAAGATTTAATAATTTCTCAAATTACCTCTAATCTGGGAGATGTTTTTTCTAAAGAAAGCATTGAAAAGGATGTAAAAGCGATCTATGAGTTAGGTTATTTTAAAGATGTAAGAGTAAAATTAGAATCTTTTCGAGAAGGATATAAAGTAGTATTTGTAGTAGTTGAGAATTTACCGGTAAAAGAAATTAATATTACCGGTAATACGGTAGTCTCTAAGGAAGAGATGAAAGAAGTAATGGTTTTACAAGAAGGGCAAATTTTTAGTCAGAAGATATTTAAAAATGATCTTACTCGTATTTCTCAACTTTATAAAGATCGAGGTTATCTCTTAATTAATATTAAAGAGGTTAATTTTGATGAGCAGGGAAAATTATGGATTACTATTTCTGAAGGATATTTGGAAAAAATATTAATTGAGGGAAACGATAAAACTAAAGAAAAAGTAATTACTCGAGAAATTACTATTCAACCCGGAGATCTCTTTGATTTTGAAAAAGTAAAAAAGTCTTTACAAAAAATATATAATTTAGGTTACTTTGAAGATGTAACTATGCAACTAGAACCAGGAAGTAAAGAAGACGTGGTAACTTTAGTAATCAAAGTAATTGAAAAAAATACCGGGAAATTTGGAATTGGAGCAGGATATAATTCTGAAGAGGGTCTTATGGGATTTGCCAGTATAGAAGAAATGAATCTTTTTGGGGGAGGTCAGAAAGTAGAAGCCAAATTAGAGTTAGGGGGTCGAACAACTTATAAAGTATCCTTTTTAGAACCGTGGTTGGCTAATACACCTACTTCCTTGGGTTTTGATGTATATGATACTACAACACACCAAGAGGATAAAGAGGGTGAAGAAATTATTGCTGAGTATGATGAACTAAAATTAGGAGGTAGAATTATTTTTGGAAGGAAGATAGGTGATTCAATTAATTTAGGGTTGGAATTAAAGACTGAAAGAGTGAATTATGACCTGATTTCCGGGACTTTGCCTGAAGATACTAATGAAGGATTAACTAATAGCCTTATGCCAACTTTTACTTATGACACTCGTGACAATGTATTTGATCCTACTTCCGGTTGGTATAATAGTCTTTCTATAGAAAAAGCAGGGGGATTTTTAGGAGGAGATTATGATTTTACTAAATATAATTTAACTCTTAGAACTTATCTTTCTACGGACTTTTTTAAAGATATATTTAATATTGGTGGATTTAAAAAGATAACTGATAATTTAAGCAAAGGAGTATTGGCTTTTAGGGCTATGGGTGGTATGGCAGATACTGATTTGCCTTCTTTTGCAGCATATCAAGTAGGAGGAATGAATACGGTAAGAGGTTATGATTTAGGTGAATTTTCCGGGGATAAATCTTTGGTATTTAATGTAGAGTATAGATTTCCTTTAGCTGAAAATTTTCAAGCCGTACTTTTTGTAGATTGGGGTCAAGCTTGGGATATTGAAGAAAGCATTGATTTTGCAGATTTAAAGTTTGGTCGAGGAGTAGGTGTTCGTTTTGATACTCCTATTGGACCAATCAGATTGGACTATGGTATTAATGAAGAAGGAATTGGAAAAACTTACTTTAGTATAGGACATACTTTTTAGGAGATAATTGACCAATTAGTCAATTTACCAATTTACCAATTAACCAAAAAATTCGTAGGACAGGCGTCTCGCCTATCTATTAGTCGTTAGTCATTGCGAGCTCTGATTTATCAGAGCGTGGCAATCTCTTTATACGGCGAAAAAATTAAAGCAACCTGTCTGCGTGCCTGCCTGACCTGTCTGCGTGTAACGCACAGGCAGAGCGAGTATGCTCGCAGTCAGGCAACGCACAGGCAGAAAAGCGAAAAATTATAATTTAAAATTTAAAACTTTTTCTATTGTATATCGTATAATATATTGAGTATTACGATTATTAGAGTATAAGATATGTAGGAGTCGGATTCATCCGACCCGAATTTTGGTGGGCTTTACGCTATATGAAATACAAGTTTATTTAGTTAGTCAGATATTTTGATTATTTAGTTACATAGTTATCTTAATTGGCTTGAATTAATTTATTAACCATCTAACTAGGTAACCAGCTAACCAACTAACTAAATGAATACACGATATAATATAAAAAATATTAGGAGGAAAATAATGCCAGTGCAAGTAGTAGAAAAAAGAGTAGGAAAGAAAATAGTTTTTATTTTTTTGTTTACGGTGATAATCTTTTTATTTTTAGGTTTTCAAAATATTAAAGCTGCCAACGCAAAGGTAGGTTTAATTAATTTATCGGAAATTATATCCAGTCATCCTTATACCGAAAAGATTAATCAACTCAGGTTGACTTTAGGAGAAGAGCTTAAAAAACGTCAGGAAGAACTAAATAAACAGGGTAAGGGTCTTGATGAAACTGAACTTAAAAAATTAGAGGATAAATTTAACAAGGAATGGGAACCAACTAAACAAAAGATTCTTACTGAAATGAGTTCATACCAGGCTGCTCGTTACTCAGATATTATTGAAGCAGTTAAAGTAATAGGAGATAAAGGTAAATATGATTTAATCTTAAATAGTGAGATAAAAGTTCCCACTGGAACCGATATTTTAAATTATCCTATTGTACTTTATGGAGGAGAAGATATTACTCAGGATGTAATAGCAGAAATTAATAGAAAATTAGCCGAGGAAAATAAAGGAATAGATACCACTAAATGAAGCAAAAATTATCTATTGGAGAAATTTTAAATCTTTTACCCCATCGTTATCCTTTCTTATTGGTGGATAAAATATTAGAACAGGAAGAAAATAAAATCGTCGGGGTAAAGAATGTTACCATAAACGAACCCTTTTTTCAGGGACACTTTCCAGGACATCCGATTATGCCTGGTGTACTTATAATTGAAGCTATGGCTCAGACTGGTGGAGTTTTGATCTTTTCTAAAGAAGAAAATAAGGGTGAGATTCCCTTATTTGCCGCTATTGATAAAGCTAAATTTAAAAAGCCAGTTTATCCCGGAGATCAATTAATAATTAAAGTCGAAATTTTGAAGATGTTAAGAGGAGTTGCTAAAGCCAAAGCAGAAGCCTATGTAGATGGTAATCTGGTAGCTGAAGCAGAATTGATGTTTACTGCGGTAAAAGTATAGGATATAAGTCGTTTAAGGAGAAAAAATCGTGCAGGCTATAAGAGCAGAAAATTTATTAAAAGTTTATCGTAAAAGACGAGTAGTAGATGAAGTTAGCCTACAGATTAATAAGGGAGAGGTGGTAGGTCTTTTAGGGCCAAATGGTGCCGGAAAGACTACCACCTTTTATATCGTAGTGGGTTTAATAAATCCAGACAAAGGAAAAGTATCTTTTAATGGTAAAGAAATTACCAAAATGCCTATGTATCAAAGATCTCGAATGGGATTAGGATATTTAGCTCAAGAACCTTCGATTTTTCGTAAACTTACTGTAGAAGAAAATATATTATTAATTTTAGAGTCTTTAGGATTCAAAAGAGATAAACAGAGAGAAAGGTGTTATTCTTTATTAAATGAGTTAGAGATAGCTCATTTAGCTGATTATAAAGGATATATGCTTTCCGGAGGTGAGAGACGTCGGGTAGAAATAGCTCGGACTTTAGCTAGTTCACCTTCTTTTATGTTACTTGATGAACCTTTTACCGGAGTAGATCCTATTGCAGTTTATGATATCCAGGAAATAATAAGATATCTTAAAGAAAAAGGATTGGGAATATTAGTTACTGATCATAATGTAAGGGAAACTCTGAAAATTACTGATAGAGCCTATATTATGCATAATGGGAAAATATTGACTGAGGGAACTCCTCAGCAGGTAGCTAATTGTGAAATAACCCGAAAAATCTATCTGGGGGAGAGATTTAATCTATAAACCAGTATATAGTATATAGTATATGGTATATAGTAAAGAAGTCAGAAGTCAGAAAATAAGTATATTGCGTAAAACTTGTCCTACTAACGACTAACGACTAAATTGACTTGCTAATTGGTAAATTGGTTAATTGGTGAATAGGTTAATTGGAGAATTTAGAAAAATGTACAGTTTTATTTTAATTTCCACTCTTATTATAATAAGTGGATTGATTGCTTTTGTCGGTGATTGGATGGGTATAAGGGTAGGTAAAAAAAGAATAACTATCTTTGGACTACGTCCCCATTATACTGCGATATTTATTACTATAATTGCTGGAATTCTAATTGCCGCTATTACCATCACTATACTGGCTATATCTTCCAATGATGTTAGAACTGCCCTATTCGGTATAGAAGAATTAAAGGGAAAGCTTTCCTATTTATCTCGGGAAGTAGATACCAGAAATATGCAACTAACTTCTATGCAAAAAAATTTGGATGAAAAAACTACTCAATTACAAGAAATGGAAGAAAAATATCAGAAAT
>Ga0315279_10002381_pt1 | contig 28404 bp, 24 predicted proteins | sample YL17G06_20_MG_FD_203694 | JGI IMG/M metagenome (GOLD analysis project Ga0315279, IMG submission 203694) | Sediment microbial communities from Yellowstone Lake, YNP, Wyoming, USA - YL17G06_20 | ecosystem: Environmental > Aquatic > Freshwater > Lake > Sediment | place: USA: Wyoming | collected... | reverse complement strand
CGCAGACCGGGCGGCTCAGTACCGGGTACTCCTACCTCGTGCCCGGGCAGTGGCAGGGGAGGTTCCGGGAGCTCCGTGTGATCGGCGACAAGTACGGGGACTTCACGACGACAGGACTGGTCCGCCGGCCGTGGCTCCTGGAGCGCCTCCGCGGGGAGGTGAAGGTCCCCGTCAAGTTCTTCCACGTCCTGCGGAGCCCTTACGACAACATCACGACCATTTTCCGCAGGAGCGGGCGCACCCCGCGGACCCTCCCGGAGAGCATCGAGTACTACTTCTCGCTGGTCGAGGGCGTGGCCAGACTCAAGGAGCGGATCCCGGCCGAGGACCTGATCGAGGTCCAGCTGGAGGAGATCATGGCGAGCCCCGTGGAGATCCTGAGGCGCTCGTGCGAGTTCCTCGGGCTTGTGCCCGGCGAGGACTATCTCCAGGCCTGCGCCTCCATCGTCTTCAAGTCTCCGAAGAAGACGCACAGCGAGATCGAGTGGCCCCGGGAGCTCGTGGACCTCGTGAGGGCGAAGGCCCGGGCCTTCCCGTTTCTCGCGGGGCTGTGCGAGGAGTTTTAGGAGGCGGAGGGACCGAGGATGGGCCTCGAGAGTTCCGACCGCTTCCATCCTGGATTCCAGGAGAACCTCCCGCTTCCCCTCTCCCGCCTCTACGTACGGGCGTTCCACGCCAAGGGCGAGCGGGACCGCCACGACCACGCCTTCCACCTAGTTGAGGCGAGCCTGAAGCTTGCGGCCTCCGCCCTCGCCGACCTGAGAATTCCGCCTATCATCAGTGGAATAATGGGGGTGACCCCATTTCGCTCCGTTGACTTTTGGTAATAGATGGTTTAAGTCCTTCCCATGAGAATTGACCTGCACTGCCACAGTAAATACTCCCAGGACAACTATCTTGAGCCTGAGGAATTAATAGAACAAGCCATCAAGATGAATTTGGATGGCGTCTGTTTTACTGAACATCACTTGATGATTCCCTCGTGGCCATTGGAAAAAATTAGGATCCCCGAAGGTTTTCATGTTTTTAGGGGCGTTGAAGTATCAACCGATCGGGGGCACCTCCTGGTATATGGATTAATAGACAATTCCTGGAACATCTGGTCCAACCATACTTATTTGAATGCCTTCCAAGTGATAGAAAATGTTCATCATCTGGGCGGTATCTGTGTGCCGGCCCATCCGTTCAGGGGTTGGGATTCCTTTGGTGAAGATGTCTTTAGAATAGATGGTTTTGATGCCATTGAGACTCACAATGGTCACAACTTAGGAAATATGAACCAGAAGGCCATCCATGCCGCCAGACAAAGAAATCTTTCTTCAGTGGGGGGAAGTGATTGTCACAAGAAAGAGGAGGTAGGCAGGGCCTTCACTGAGTTCAAAAATCCTGTACACACGATCGGTGAGTTGATTGAAGAAATAAAAAAGGGAAATTGTAAAGGGATGATCCTGTAGGTATCCCCTATCAATCTTTTTTCTGGATTCAAATGGGTCTCTCATCCTCAATTAACCCAAACCTTATTTCCCACAACAAACTCTGCGGGGTTTAGAGATGTCACAAAAATCAGCATCGCCGGTGAGTTACTGAGGAGTGCATAATTGAGTAGACATATTGCTCAGAAAATCTCCCCTCGCCCCTCTTTGCCAAAGAGGGGTAATTCCTCCCTTTTGTCTCCGACCCAGAGCGGTCTCTGACCCGGAGGGTAAAGGGAGGGGAGGAGGGATTTAGTTTCCGGTGTCTATACAATTATGGACTGACTAATAATAGCTTGTTCTGTAATTCTTATTGATTCCTTTACCCTAATTTATTAAACTCCTAATAGAAAGAAAGGCCTCTGTCAAATGCCAGATCTGCTTGTACCAAAGAGAAAAGTTTAGGTAGAACTTGTTCTTAAACGAACCAATTTCTGATGGGGTGAATTAAAAAACAAGAAAAGAGGTAAGGAAATGGGAATTAAGTTTTACACAAAGCCTAAGCTTGAGAAACCAACGATGTTTGTTGGCTGGCCAGGGATTGGAAACATAGGGCTCATTGCGGTGGATTCCTTAAAGGGTATTTTAAAGGCAGAGGAATTTGGAGAAATAGAGAGTTGGGATTTCTTCTATCCGAGGAAGGTTTCAATCAGAGAAGGCTTGTTGGAAGACCTGGAGTTTCCAGGTAACAAATTCTATTATTACAGACTTGATAAGAAAGATTTCATATTTTTCATCGGAGACGAGCAGCCAGCTGAGGGAGGAAGAATGTATGCCAGCGGAGAAAAGGCTTACCGGATGGCTAACCTTGTTTTAGATGTAGGTTTAAAATTTGGCTGCCAGAGGGTTTACACTTCCGGGGCTTCTGTTTCGTTGACTCATCACCAGGTGAAACCAAGAGTTTGTGCAGTCATCAGTTCTGAGAATTTAATAAGGGAAGTAAAACAGTATCCAAATACGATATTGATGAGTGAAATGGGAGGAAAAGGAGAAAGTGAAGGGACAATCACTGGTTTGAATGGTCTTTTGTTAGGACTTGCTAAAAAAAGGGGGCTGGAAGGTATTTGTCTAATGGGAGAAATACCCGATTGGCTTTCCGTGGCTGTTCTTCCTTATCCGAAGGCTTCAAGATCCGTCCTTGAGGTCTTCGCTGAGATCTTAGGAATCAGGATCGATTTTAGTTTTCTGGATAAGATGGAAGGGCAAATCGAAGAGATGATTGAAAGTTTTTATGCAAAATTCCCTCCAGAAATGAAAGAGGAGTATGATCAAAGAAAACTTATTGCGCAGGCTAAGCCAGGAACAATAACGATCCAGGCTCAGATATATATTGATGAACGTTTTAGAAAAGGAGGCGACGAAGGTGGAGAAAAACCCATTTGAGATTTATCAAACCCCCCAGTTGCAAAGTCCATCTCTGATTATCGGTTGGCAAACTCAGGATGTTGGGAAATTGGGATCCAAGGTTATTCATTTTTTGAATGAAAAACTGGGAGGTCAAGAAATTGGTGAAATGAAGCCTCTGGGCTTTTTCCCATTCGGAGGGGTAAGATTTAAAGATGATTTGGTCCAGGTTCCGGGAAGTAAATTCTGGGCTTGTGAGAAATATAATCTCTTGATCTTAATAAGTGATGAACCTGTATTTGAACACTATCAATTCCTCAACTTGGTTCTGGATTTTGCTGAATTTCACTGCCATGCTAAAGAATTGTATACCGTGAGTGGGGCTGTTTCTTATGTTGCCCACACCAACCCTCGTAGGATATTGACGGTTTTCAATCAGCCAGAACTTAAAACCAGACTGGAAGGCTATGATGATCTACAAGAGATGACCTGGGAAGGGCCGCCAGCGATCAGCAGTTATCTCTTGTGGGTAGCAGGGAAAAGGGGAATCTCAGGAATGAGTCTTTGGACGGAAATACCATTCTATTTAGCCACTCGAGAAGATCCCCAGGCAATAAAGCTAACCCTTTCTTTTCTGAATAGAAGATTTGACTTAGGCCTGGATTTAGGAGAGTTTGATTTAGAGATTAAGTATCAGAATGAGAAAATAGCAGAACTAAGGAAGGAAGATGCTGAAATTAACAATTATATCAGCCTGTTAGAAACTGGACAAAGGTTAGATGAAGAGGGACAGCTGAAATTGGCGAGAGAGGTCTATAGACTATTTGAAAAAAGAAGCTAAACGTAAATTCAGCCTCCCGTGAGAGCAAAAAGTGAAAAAGGGTGACGCTTTTGATTTTTTTGCTGTTGATTTTTTTGCTTGACGAATTCAACTTTTTTTGATAATAATAATATATTAAATATCATGATTGACCAAACAAAGTGAAACCTTTTGTAAGGACAGAATAGAACGTAACGGGTTTAGGAATAATTTTGGAGCGGATAAAATGGGTGATGAGCAGAGAAAGAATATTCGATTCTTAGCACAGGACAACGCCATCGTTGCACTTCAGAATGTATACACTAAGGTTGGGAAAGTCAAAGATATAAGTATGGGAGGGCTGGCTTTCGAGCATATTGATGATGAAAAACCGAACTCGGAGACTTCAAGAAGAGATATCCTTCTGTGGGTCAACGGATTCCGCTTGTCCAAACTACCGGGTAGGATAGTGTATGACATTCCGCTCCCCCCACCTAATGAATATCAGGAACTCATCATTCATCTCGTCACCAGACGATGTGGGATACAATTTGAGGCACTCTCAGAAGATCAGGCGTCGCAATTAGATTTTTTTCTTAAAACCTACACCAAGGGGAGAGTTTCTTAGCCGAAGATGTGTTAGGCACGGAAAGTATACACCCGCTACCTAATCCACCTACCTGTAATTCTTTGCCTCCAAAATGAGATTTAGACTTGAAGAAATTCAAGGCTTGTAGTAATCGCCGAAGATTACTTCCTATAGAAAATGGGGGGCAGGTCTTTAATGTTGATATTTCAGAATGTCAAGAAACAAGACCTATCCTCTTTTTCTTAATGGCGTTTAAGCCAAGGGGAAATGTTCGATCCGCCATTGGAACAACCATTCAGTGAATTGCGAATTTCGGATTGTGAATTGGTGAAATTGGAAAAAGGTTGGGACGAGGGCACCCATCAATTATTCGTAACGCTTAAACCAAACAGAAATATTTGAACCGCCGTTTGAGCAACCATTGAGTAAAGCAGATCTTATCTCCCTTTTTTTCGACTGACCAAGAATCACATCCAGATCACACTGCGGGTCGAGATGCTCTGTTCCAATCGTGGCAGGAATCAGCCCATGAAAAAGAGTCAATGCAACTCCGCAGGCCCTGATCCCTGCCGAACCATCGAACTCTCCGAGCATCGATTTGAGGCCACTGACCGAAATCTCTTTTGCCCTTTCTCCAAAAACCTTTTTGATCGCAAGGGTCTCTGCCCAATCCAGATCAGGAGTGGAATTGGCTGCAGCAGAGATATAATCGACTGTCGAAGGCTCCTTAGCCGCCATAGACATCGCTTTGGCAATCGAGTCTCCTTTGAGATCATATCTGAGAATCCCATCTGTGCTTCCTGACAGGCCCACACCAGCCATTTCCGCATAGATCTTCGATCCCCTCTTCTCTGCATGCTCCAATGTCTCCAGAACAAGAATTCCGCCTCCTTCTCCCAGAACAATTCCATTTCGATTCGGATCAAAAGGTCTCATCCCCTCCAAGCCCTTTCCTCTTCCCGGGGAAAGAGCGCCCAGCATCGAATAGACGTGGTAGAGGGGCTCGCTCAACTCATCGCCTCCCCCTGCGAGGATGATATCTGCCCTTCCCTCCTTCAATAGATGGTAAGCAAAGACCATAGCCATCTCTGTCGAGGTCTCCTTATGAGAGAATGTGAGGTTAATTCCCTTGATTCCATATTCGATGGAACAGTGGCTCGCGATGGCGTTGGGCACAGCGGTTTGAAAGAGCAGAGGGGCAGCACCGATGGGTCCCTCTTTTAAAAGGGAGCGGAAGAATTGGTCAACCGTATCCGAACTTCCAAGGCCCGTACCAATTGAAATCCCCATTCGATTGGGATCTTCTTTCTTCAGGTCAATTCCTGAATCGTCGAGGGCCAATCGGACTGCCGAGACCACGATCCTTCCAATCCGGTCCATCCTCCTGAGATTTGCGGGTTTGATGAAAGCCTTGAAATCGATCTCCGGGAGCTGGGCTCCCAATCGGGAACGGTATGAACTTACATCAAACCTTCGAATCGGCCTGATCCCCGAGATTCCCTGAAGGCAGTTCTCCCAGAACTCCTCTTTCCCAACTCCTATAGGGGATATGATTCCGAGACCGGTAATGACGACGCGATGACCTTCCGAATTTCGGAATTCGGAATTCGGAATTCGGAATTCTGGGTATTCGGAACGCGTATTCCGCAATCCGCATTCTGCATTCCGCATTTCAATCTCCATCGTATTTCCTAAACACCAGGCAGACATTATTTCCTCCGAAGGCGAAGGAGTTTGAAAGGGCGGCCCGTACATCTCTTTTAATAGATTGATTCGGGGTATAGTTGAGGTCACAGAGGGGATCCGGAACTTGGTAATGAATCGTAGGAGGAATGATTCCGTTCTCCAATGTCAGGACCGTTGCCACTGCCTCGATGCCGCCTGCGGAGCCGAGGCAGTGCCCCACCATCGATTTGATCCCGCTGATGGGAATCTCTTTCGCCCTTTCTCCGAATACCCTTTTTATGCCCCTTGTCTCAGCAATATCATTGAATGGGGTGGCTGTACCATGGGCATTGATCGTATCCACCTCCTCTGGAGTAATCCCAGCATGATCCAAGGCAATCCGTATTACCCTCTCCACGCCTTCTCCATTCGGTTCTGGGGCTGTGAGATGATAAGCATCTGCGCAGATGCCATATCCCAGAAGCTCCGAACGAATCGGAGCATCCCGCCCCAGGGCGTGCTCTAGTTCCTCAAGGATGAGGATACCGGCCCCCTCACCGATGATCAAGCCCTGTCTCCTCTTATCGAAAGGTTTACAACTCTCAGGATCGATTAACTTCAGACTGCCGAATCCACTGTAGGAGACCTCACAAAGAGAATCGCTTCCACCGGTAACCATCACATCGGCGAGACCCATTTGAATCATCTCATAGGCGACTCCGATGGAGGCGGAGCTTGAGGAACAGACCGTGGCCGTCGTGGTCCGGGGCCCTTTCAGGCCTGATTCGATGGCTATGTGGTCTGTCGTGGTGGCAAGAGAATAAGAGATGAGGAGGGAAGGAGAAGGCCTCTTCAATCCCTGATAGAAATCTCTAAAATATTTTTCGACGGAGAGAATACCGCCCGAGCCTGCTCCCAACACGACCCCCACCTTCTCCTTATCAAGCGAAGCTTGATCGAATCGGGCAGATCTCCATGCCTCTCTGAAAGCAACGATTCCAAACTGATCGCATCGGGAAAGCCGTCGAATTTCCTTTTTTGAGAAATGGGCCCCAGGCTCAAAATCGGAGACCTCCGCTGCCATCTTCGTTCGATAGGGGGAGGGATCGAAAACGGTAATTTCCTTGGTTCCATCTTTCCCCTCGATGAGCGAATTCCAGAACTCAGGGATGCTATTCCCCACGGCACTCACCACACCCAGCCCTGTAATGACAACCCTTTTCCTCATTTGACCTCGGTTACTTAGTTACTCTTTTGAATGCCAATATAGTTTTACTCACCCCTGGGAAAAGGAACTTTTTCAGGCTGAGATGAAAAAGAACCTCAGAGAGGTTTCCAAAAATAGAGGAGGCCATTCGTTTCCCAAAACCATTTGGAAGAGTATGTCCCCCAAACATCTGTTCGCATTCTTCAAACCCAACCCTCTCCAAACATTGCTGGATCATCTCTGGTGAGAAGTCAGAGAGGTGGGCTGGCAGGTCGTAGAGCCGATTCTCCATACCGAAAAGGTGAAGAAGGTTCTTGATGGGCGTGGTATGAGGATATCTCAATAACAGGAGCCCTCCTGGTTTGATAATCCGGTAGCACTCTATTAGAAAGGTCATCGGGTTGGGAAGGTGTTCAATCACATAGAACCCACTGACCGCATCGAAATAATTTTCGGGAAAACCAACCTCCTCCAATGGCCCGGGGTGGACTGTCAATCCTAAGACATCCCTCGCATAGTCCATCCCCTTTCGAGATATCTCCACACCCGTGACTTCCCATCCCCTGCCTCTCATCTCTGCAAGAAAAAAACCAAAACCAGCTCCCACATCCAACAGTCTTCCTGATCCTTTATGAGTTTGTATGAGATTCGCCGCCCTTTTGAAGACCGGTTGCATCATCCTCTGCCAAGACTCAATCGACGATTCCTCCTCCGGAAGATAATGCTGATAGAAGCTGAATAAGGATTCATTCGTTGGCCTTGGATTGAGGTAGATGAATTGACACGATGTACATCTCACCATCTGAAAGGCACCCTCCTGATGGAGAGGGTTGCTTCCTGACTTCTCACAGATGGGACAGGGGATTTCCTCCATTTCAATATCGGTTCTCATCTTTACCCAGATGTTGCAATATCAAACCCGGGCAGGGATACTTCCAAACCCTTGCAATTGCGGATTTTTCGTAAATGAAGGGCTACAGAGGATCTCACTTTACGTGAAGTCCCGGTTTTGCCTGGAGACGCATGCAGCTAACTCCCAAAGGTGCCGCTGCAAGGCTTTTTCAGTACCCCCGCCCGGTTTCGATATTGTTTTTTTTGCAACTGGCGGGTTTACCAACATGACAAAATGGGGATAAAAAACCTATCCCCATTCCCTTTCCCTCCCATCGATGCCTTCGGGGTTAATATTGAATGACCTTGCCACCCCCAAGAGCCGTCTCTACATCTGCCATCAGTTGCAGGGCTGCTTCCTTGAAAGCCTTTCCTGCTTCGATGGCGCAGTAACCATATCTATTTTTAAACTGGCTCACCTGAATTTTTGTCCTTCCGGCATAATTCTTTTTAAAAAGAGTCTTATCTGCACTTCGCGAAATGAGCCGCGCTGAAAACTCAGAGTTGCCGTATATGTCGTTGAGAGGCCTGAAGGAACCGGATATGGCCGCCCATCGGCCGTGAAAAGAGTTGAGTTCGATGGCGAGGACATAATTCGATTGTTCATCTTTGCGTTCGGCAGATTTGACCATCCCCGATAGATTGAATTCCTTCTCCAACACCTTCTCTAACATATCGGCCACCAGTTCTACCCAAAGGGCGTCATAGGTGTAAGGATGCTCCTCCTCTTGTTTGCTTTTCTCATTTTCAGGCCGATTATCTTTTATGACTTTTATCTGAAGCGTGACTGGAAATGATTTCTTAGCTTTGTAATTGGAATATTGGTAGACTCTTGCATCCATCACCATATTGTAGGCAGCCCAAACCGATGTCGTGAAAAAGACCACCATTACCCATGTCACCAAAATACACCAAACTTTTCTACTCCTCACCATGGTCCTCTCCTTTCCTTAAGTTTTAACGATTCGACCCACATCTCGACGGTACGGGTATAAAGTTTCCAATTTCTCAGTCTCGATTGTTCTAAAAAGTCCCGACATTCCTCTACCGTATAGGAAGATCGAACCGATTCTAAGAAGCCTCTTCTCGCTTTCTCATGCTTTCCAAAGAAGGCCCTCCAAAAAAGATCGAATATCCAAACGAGTACCCCCGGGGTATCCCGATGAAAATCAACTATAACAAACCCCCCTTCCCCCTTCAAGGTTCTGGCCACCTCATTGAAGAAGTCGATAGGACGGTCTAAATGGTGAAGTGTGTTAATACACAGTATGAGATCGAAGGAATGATCCTCACAGGGGAGCGAGTAAGCAGAGCCTACCTCGAATGCAATCTTATCTCCTAACCCTTCATCGATTGCATTCTCCTTGGCAAGGTCGATCATTACCGGGGAAAGGTCAATCCCTTTGAATCGAATCTCTGGAAGGGCCTTTGATAGAAAAATGGGGAAAATTCCAGGACCGGTTCCAATATCGAGAGCTGTTCCCTTCTCAATCCCTTTTGCCAACACCCGTTTGAGAACCCTCTGGCAGGGGATCTTCATGTAACGTTTGGCCATGAGGCTATAATATTCGGCTAACTCCCGATCCTCAATAATACCGGGCTCTGAGACTCGGTCTTTCATCTCTATAATGGTGAAGATAGCTTGGAGTGATCAGTTCGGAGTTCGGAGAATCTAATTTTAAATCTCCGAACTCTAAACTCCGAACTCACAACTTCGAATTTTGTCCTTTTGCCAAAACAAGCATACCTTCGGCAATCGTCTCTCCTCCCACTCTGGCTAAGACCTTCACCTTGGCCAGATGAGAGAAGACATGTATGATCTCTGCCTCTAAAATGATTTGATCTCCGGGAATCACCTTTCTTTTTAATCGAAATTCATCAACCCTTGCCAAAAATGGCATTCCCTCCTCCCTTTCAAAAGATGACTGAAAGGCCAACCCTCCGGTTTGGGCCAGTGCCTCCAGGATCAGAACCCCTGGCATAATGGGTTCATTTGAAAAATGGCCTAAAAAGTAAGGCTCATCAATGCTCACATTCTTGAGGGCAATGGCCCTTTTCCCTGGATCTATCTCGAGGATCCGATCGACCATCCGAAAAGGAAAGCGATGAGGCAATCTTTGCAGGATTTCTTTCAGCTCCGGCATCTCAATCCAGTCTGGAAGAATTAAAATGGCATCGGAATTTTAAATTCCAAATTACAAATTCCAAATGTCAAACAAATCCCAAATTCCAATATCCAAATGACAAAATAATTTTATTCGCTGTTTCGAATTTGGTCATTGGACATTATTTGTTATTTGGTGCTTGTGATTTGGTGCTTATCCTCAGCAAGGACCAATATCGCAATTTAACTCCTCCTATCTCTTAAATGAAGGATAGAATCTTGAAGACTCCTTTGGCAATGCCCATGATGATGAAAATGCCCAAAAAAGAGCCGGTCATTAGGAGAATTGTCCCCTCAATTCTCCCTTTTTTAAGAAAAAAACTGACAATGCTTGCAGAAAGAATCCCAAACCCCCGGATGGGCAGCGCGGAGAGAAGGATCAGTCCCAAATCCCCCAAGGACATTATCTTCTTTAGCAGGGGTCTCTCATTCAGGTTGCTTAGGACCCGATCGGTTTTCCGGGTGAGCCATCGAATGGCGAAAAACTTTCTACTCGAATGCTCCAAAATCATTCCATAGATCGGGATCTGCACATAGTCATAGGCGAGTGCCAGGGGGAAATAGAAAAAAACAGGAATTTGGTTGAAGATAGCAAAGAGGACGGAGAAGGATCGACCCAGTGCGAAATGGATGAGAGTGAAGAGGAGAATTAAGTTTCCCTGGCTGGTTATTGGCTCCATTCGACCCCCAACAAGATCGATGAAAAACAGTCTTCGGGTGAGATCCCTAAATGCAGGACCGTCCGGATTTCTTGATCCAGCCTCTGATTGGCGACATAACGGAGATCGCAAACGGGGTCCGGAATGAGATAATTGATGGTCGGCGGGATGAAGCCATATTCTATGGAGAGGACGTTGGCAACCATTCTTATACCACCAAAAGCAATCGCCTCTCCCACCATCGATTTGATGGAACTAACTGGAATTTTTCGAGATTGATCTGGTAAGGCTTTCTTCGTTCCCATGGCTTCCAAGGCATCTAATGTTTTGGACGAATTCCCAGCCCCGCTGATATAATTAATGGGAGTGTCTTCCTTTCCTCTGAGTGCCGTGTTGACGGAACGCTTTATGTCCTCTGCCCCGTCACCTTTCGATGATCTCCCCAATAGACTATAGCCTAAAATATAACTATAAATCCTCGCTCCCCTTGACCGGGCATGTTCTTCAGTTTCGACCGTCAATATTCCAGCCCCTTCTCCCAATACCAATCCATTTCTCATCTTATCATAAGGACAGGACTTCTCTCCATTGCCCTGATCCATCGCCAAAAGACGAAGCTCAGAAAATCCACGGAACAGAAACTCACTCAGTTCATCCACTCCACCTGTGAGGATGAGATCAGCTTTTCCCTTTCTTAGCTGATCACAGGCAAAGAGAATGGCCGCCTCCGCAGTGCAAAAGGATTGGACCAAAGTGCAATTAACACCCTGGATCCCAAGTTCAATGGAGACGTGGCTGGAAGCGGCATTGGGGACAGTGTTAGGAAAGAGCATGGGATTCAAGTCCAAAAACCCTTTTAGTACCTGACCTCGATGAAACTCCTCTGAACTGGATAGGCCACAGAAACCAGAACCAAGGACGACCCCGACTCTCGAGCTATTCTCCTGAGTAACAGAGAATTTTGCATCGGCTAAAGCCAATTTTGAGGCCGCAATGGCGAACTGACTCGCCCGATCAAGACGCCGTATCTTTCCTGCTGGTATAAAATCTTTCGGATGGAAAGATTGGACCATTCCTGCCTTTTTTGAACGAGAAAACTGGGCATCGAATGCCTTAATCTCCTCAATGCCCGATCGACCATTCCTCAAGGATGAAAGGAATCCCTCCTTTCCGATCCCAATGGAGGAGACCACCCCAATTCCAGTGATGCAAATACGATCATTCATAGATCTTCTCTTCTTCTCCTTCGAGGTCTCCTGCATCCCCCTCCACATCCCGGGCATCGCTTTCTCTTTCCAAGACCTCCTTGTAGAATTCATGCTGAATGAGAAGATCCATGATTTCGTTCGTTCCGGTCCAGATCATCTGCAATCTGGCGTCACGGAAAAAACGTTCGATCGGGTAAACGCTGGTGTATCCGATCCCGCCCATCACCTGCATCGAATTGTTGACGACCTCCCAGAGCATCTCCGTTGAGGTTTTCTTTGCCTCGGAGACCATCCTCCTCGAATCAAGACCTTCATCCACGTGCTTTGCTGTCACATAGACAAGACTCCGAGCCGCATCGAGTTTTGAAATGGAATCGGCCACTTTAAAACTGACCGCCTCAAACCTCCGAATGATTTCTCCAAAGGCTTTCCTTCGGTCGCTATACCGCGTGGCAATCTCCAAACAGCATCGGGCCATGCCGAGGGCCCCTGCGGCAGTGGTTAAGCGCTCAGGAATCATCATCCGATTGAAGACCAAGGCGCCTCCATTTTCCGGACCCACAAGATTCTTTGCTGGCACTTTGGTGTCGTGGAAGTAGAGCCGGCCTGTCCCTCCCCCTCGTGACCCCAGGAGTCCATAGACGTGCTTGACCTCCACACCCATCTCCCGTTCGACGATGAAGCAGGAGATGGATTGGTGGGTTTCAGACTCTGGTGCTGTCTTCGCATAGACCAAAAAATAATCAGCACCCTCAGCACCTACTACAAATCGCTTCTGTCCATTGAGGTAATAATAGTCCCCATCCCTTTTTGCGATGGTGGTCGCCCCGAAAAAATCGGATCCTCCCCGGGGTTCGGTGAGTGCCTCTGCACAACAAATTTTCCCCTCAAGGGTTGGCCTTAAATATTTCGCTTTCTGCTCCGGAGTGCCAAACCGATGGATCGCCTCACCCACGATGCTCACCAGTGAGTAGAGGCATGTCATTCCGGATCCGAGGACACCGATCTCCTCAATGGCCACCACCTCCCCCGTCCACTTCATTCCCCTGCCTCCCCATTCTTTGGAAAAGCGAAGGCCGAGGAGATTCTGTGTTGCCAGACTCTCTATATACTCTTTCGGATATTTCACCTGATCGGCATCCATCGCTCGAATCAATGAACTCGGAACTCGCTCCCTGACAAACCTTTTAACCTCTTGCCTTAATTTCCTTTCCTCCTCCGTTAAAAGAAAATCAAACATGATCTCCTCCTCTCTCCAAAATTAATCATCTCTTTTTTTTCCATCATTTCATCCTGATGAATTCTTGACTAAAAATCACAAAGAATCAAGAGAATTCTTCTCGCAAAATGTCTGGGTAGGCGAAACCTTAGGATGTGGTTGAGTTACCGAGCAAGGATAGGTTAAATTAGGAGCTATGAAGATCCTCCTGATTTCACCGGAGCGGGAGAGGAAGAAGGAGGAAGCCTTCCTCTTCAGGCTGAGTTTCTTAAACCTCCCTTATCTCGCAGCGGTCACACCTCCGGATGTGGAGGTGAAGATCGTCGATGAAGCCCTTGAGAAAGTCAATTTTGAAGAAAAGGCAGACTTGGTGGGACTCACCGCCCAGACCCCGGTTGCTCCCCGGGCTTACGAGATCGCAAAAGAATTTAGAAAAAAAGGGACCCCTGTGGTCATAGGCGGCGTCCATGCGAGCATGCTCCCCGAGGAGGCACTCCAGCATGTCGATGCTGTTGTGATTGGAGAGGCAGAAGAGGTCTGGCCCGATCTGATTGATGATCTGAGAAAAGGAAAGATGAAACGAATTTATCAAGGAGACGGATTTGTCAATCCCTCCAACCTTCCTCTGCCAAGAAGAAAACTCCTCAATGAAAAATCTTACCTTCCATTGAAGTTACTTGAAACGACCCGGGGATGCCCTCATCGATGCGACTTCTGCGGTGTCTCAAAATTCTTCGGATTTCGATACCGCAATCGACCGATCAGCGAAATCGATCGAGAACTGAAAACCCTTTTCCAAAAAGGTCCGGTGATGAACCCTCTATTAAAAAATGCCCTTTCTTTATTTAGCAAGGACCTTCCCTACTTCCTCAAACGGAGACTTCTCTACATCATCGATTCCAATGTGGCCGGCGACAGAAAGTTCTGCCTCAACCTTGTCTCCCTTCTTAAAGAATTTGATCTTCTCTGGTATGGCCACGCCCCGGTCTCCGTGGCCTTCGATCAAGAACTGATGACGGGATTTTCCGAAAGTGGGTGCATCGCCTTAAACATCGGTTTCGAGTCCTTCTCAATAAAAAACCTTCAGACCATGGGGAAAGGCTTCAACCAGCCCTCTCGGTATGCCGAGGCGGTCAAAAGGATTCACGACCAGGGAATAGGGATCATGGGAACCTTCATCGTGGGTCTCGATGACGATGATCCTGGGGTCTTCCAGCGAATTATCGATTTCTGCATCGAAAACAAAATGGATTGGGCCCTCACCTTCATCATGGCCCCTTACCCCGGAACTGATTCCTATCTCCGATTGGAAAAAGAGGGGAGGATTTTCTGCAGGGATTGGGAGAAATACGATTCCCTCAATGCGGTTTATCTGCCTCTTCTAATGTCTGTTGAGGAATTGGAAAAGGGAATGAAAAAGGTATGGAAAGAAGTCTTCTCTCTTACCTCGATCTACAAGAGGATTCTCAAACGTCCCTGGATTCATCCCCTGTTTTATTTGGCGATAAACTGGCAGTTTCACAAATTGACGAAAAAATGGTAAAATATTCTAATTTAGAGTATGGGTAATACTTTAGCCCTTTGAAGAAACCTCAACTTCTGTCATTCCCGTGAAAACGGGAATCCAGAATATACAACCACAACCCTGGATTCCTGCTTCCGCAGGAATGACAGGCTTAAAACTAAATAGAATGATCTAATCAGCTCCATTTTTCAAACAGCTAAATTGATACGAATATGGAAATTTCATTGTTGATAAGTTGAAATGAATTAAGAGGGCCAAGATTCCAATGGATAGGGTTCAAGGAGTCCAGGATTCAAGGGGTCTAGTGAAGATTCTAAAAAACACTTGAACACATGAAACCCTCGAATCCCTAAATCCTCTTAATGGTCTTTTTATGAACATTTATTTTTTTAAATTCGCCTCTCTTTTTTACTTATTGGGGACATTGGCCTATTTAGTACATACCATCTTTCTAAAAGAGGCCATCTCCAAGTTAGCACTGACAGTCGTCTCCATCGGTTTCGCTTCTCATACCCTGGCCCTGTTGACCAGATATGTCGAAGCGGGCTATACACCTGTGACCAACCTCTACGAATCCCTCTCCTTCTTCGCATGGATGATCATTGGCGTGCTCCTGATCGTTAATCTAAAGTACCGGGTCAAGGTGTTGGGCTCTTTTCTCACCCCGATTGCCCTCATTCTCATGATCTTCGCTCTTGCCCTTCCCAAAGAGATCTTGCCCCTGGCGCCGGTTTTAAAAAGCTTCTGGCATCCCTTCCATGTCATCTTTGCCTTTCTGGGCAATGCCATCTTCACTATGACATTTTGTTGTGGAGTGATGTATCTGATTCAAGAACATCAACTCAAATCGAAAAAGTTAGGCGCCATTGCGAAAAGGCTTCCTCCCCTGAAGGTCCTGGACGATTTGAACTACCAGTCCCTGACTTTCGGGTTTCCCCTATTGACCCTTGGAATTATTACGGGCGCCATCTGGGCAGAATATGCCTGGGGCCGGTATTGGGGTTGGGATCCCAAAGAGACATGGTCACTGATCACCTGGTTCCTCTATGCAGCACTGCTTCACCAGCGTTTGACGGTGGGGTGGAGGGGACGGAAGGCAGCCATCATGGCCATTGTAGGGTTCTTGGCCGCCCTCTTCACATTTTTGGGTGTAAACCTCATTCTCCCTGGACTCCATACGTATGCGAATTGGTAAAGAAACCCCAGGTTAAGGTTAAGTAATGGAATATAACTCATTCGAAGATATGCCAGTCTGGCAAAAAGCCATGGATCTGGCCGTCAAAATTCATTCGCTCACAGAAAGGTTACCAAGAACAGAGAATTTCGGACTCACCACCCAAATCAGGAACTCAGGACTGTCCGTCTCAGGAAACATTGCAGAGGGATTCGGAAGAAAACACACGAAGGATAAAGTCAGATTCTACTATAACGCCAGAGGTTCATTGGCCGAAACCAAGAATCACCTGATTTACGGTTACAAGGTTCAACACTTCAGTAAGGCAGAATTCGAGCAATATTCGGATCTTATCACCGGGATATGGAAGGAACTGAATTCCTTAATCAATTCCTTGTCAAGAAAGCCTTGATTTATAAGATTCTGTTTTAGTTTTTTCTCAACCTTAACCTTAGCCTCAACCTTTTACTTGGGTTGGGATTTTTTTCTTAACCTTAACCTCAACCTTAACCTCTGTTTGTTGTTATGGAACTTCTTGTTGTCGGATTAAATCATAAGACCGCGCCCATTGAGATTCGCGAGTGCCTCGCCTTTCCAGAGGATAAGATGGAGGAAGCCCTCTCGAAGGTTCATGCCCTTCCTTCTTTGAAGGAAAACATGATCCTCTCCACCTGCAATCGGGTGGAGGTTTATGCAGCCACCCGGGAGACAGAAAAAGCCATCCGCGACTTGAAGGAATTCCTCTCCCAATACCATGGAATCTCTTTAAAAGAATTTGAAAAGAGTCTCTATTTTTATATCGGGGAGGAGGCGGTGAGACACATCTTCCGGGTCGCCTCAAGCCTCGATTCAATGGTTGTGGGCGAACCTCAAATCCTGGGCCAGATCAAAGATGCTTACGACATCTCTCAACAGGCCAAAACTTCTGGCCTGATTCTTCATCGACTTCTTCACCGGGCTTTCCATGTTGCCAAACGGGTGAGAACGGAAACCAAGATCGGCAACAACGCTGTTTCGGTCAGTTTTGTCGCTGTCGAACTGGCAAAAAAAATCTTCGATACCCTTGAAAAAAAGACCGTTCTCCTGATCGGTGCAGGTGAGATGAGTGAACTGGCAGCCCAGCATCTTGTCTCCGGAGGGATAGAGAAGGTCCTGGTGACGAACCGAACCTATGAACGGGCCGTTGCCCTCGCCCAGCAATTTAAAGGAGAGGCGATCCCCTTTGAAGAGATCTCCCAAGGTTTGAGAAAGGCTGACATTGTGATCAGTGCGACCGATGCCCCTCAACATCTTATCTGGCATGATCAGGTATCCAGGGCGATGAAAGATCGAAAGCAGAAGCCGATCTTCTTTATCGATATCGCTGACCCTCGGGACATCGAACCCAAAGTGGGTGATATAGGGAACGTTTACCTCTATAATATCGATGACCTTCAAAAAGTGGTCAATGATAACATCCAGGATCGGCAGAAGGAGGCTGCAAAAGCAGAAACCATTGTCCAAGACGAGGTGGTCAAGTTCGTCAATTGGTATCGATCTCTTGACGTCACTCCCACCATTGTTGCCTTGAGGAAAAAGTTTGAAGAGATCCGGAAGAACGAGCTGGAAAAGGCCTTTTCCTTACATCCAGACCTCTCTGATAAAGAAAGAAAATCGTTAGAAGCCATGACTTCAGCCATCATCAACAAGATCCTCCACGATCCTCTTACCCTGCTCAAGAAGAAAGAGGAAGGTTTGATGGCCGACCTTTACCTCGATACCATCCGAGCCATTTTCCAACTTCCAGAAAAAGCCGAGTCAGAGGAAGAAGAGGAGAGTGGAAATTGAAACGACGTCCTCAATCTCATAGAAGGTGTGAAAAAATCGAGCACATGGTTCAAATGGAAAGGACGGGTGGATTGGAGAAGCTTTAGAGCGCAACCTTTATAAATCGAAGCACTGTGTTGTAAGCTCGCTTAAACATATATCTTTACTGCCGTGGCGGGTTACCCTTAATCTCAACGAGCGCATTCTAAAGCTTTGGAAATCCACTTGTCCTTTCGGGACGAAGGTTGACGAAATCAATTTTTTCAGACCCTCTCAGAGAGGCCCGAATCGTATGACTTCGCAAGAACTCAGAATTGGAACCCGTGGAAGTCAGCTCGCCCTTTACCAGGCCAATTGGGTGAGGGAGAGATTGTTGCAAACCCACCCCCATCTTAAGGTGACCCTCATCAAAATCAAGACCACAGGAGATAAGATTCAAGATGCGCCTCTGGCAAAGATTGGAGGTAAGGGCCTCTTCGTTAAGGAGATTGAGGAGGCGTTGATGGACCGGAGAGTTGATCTCGCGGTCCATAGTATCAAAGACGTCCCCACCGAATTCCCTGAGGGTCTTCATCTTTCTGCCATAACAAAAAGAGAGGATCCCCGAGACGTCTTCATCTCTAAAGACGGAACGTATCTAAAGGATCTCCCTCAAGGGGCAAAGATTGGGACGAGCAGTCTGAGACGGCAGGCCCAATTGCTCTATTTTAGAGGGGATTTTCAGATGATCCCGTTGAGGGGGAATTTAGATACACGAATGAGGAAATTAGATGCGAAGACCCTGGATGGAATTGTCCTCGCCCTTGCAGGGGTGAGAAGACTGGGCCTTGAGTCGAGGATTACGGAGATCATTCCCACGGAGATCTCCCTTCCTGCGATTGGACAGGGGGCATTGGGAATTGAGACGAGAAAGAAGGACGAAGGGGTTGAAGAACACATCCAATTCCTCAATGACCCCACTTCTTTTCTTACTGTTTCTGCAGAGAGGGCCTTCCTTAAAAAATTGGAGGGAGGATGTCAGGTCCCGATCGCAGCCTTTGGCCGGATCGTAGGTTCCACCCTTCAAATCGATGGTCTCGTTGGAACGGTCGATGGGAAGCGCCTTGTCAGACACCATGTGGAAGGATTACCAGAGGAGGCTGAGTCGCTGGGAACGGCGTTGGCTGAGGTTCTTTTGAACAAGGGAGCAAGGGAGATCCTTGACGAAGTCTACCAAAGATCGGGTTCTACTATTAGTATATGAGAACAATTTGCTATGACGGGTTCGTTTCCTATGAACAATGAAAATTAAATGTATCCCCCTCTCCCTTGGAGACTGTGTCGTAATCATGATGGAGGGTAGATTCCGGCGGGACAGGCAGTCAGGTTCCTCAGCTTTAGAATGCGGTCATTTAAAGTTATGGGGAATCGGCCTTCTTAGAAATGGGATTCTTTCCATGGGCTTGGAGCCCTGAAGCTAAGCGATGAAAGGTTTCCGCCCTGCCTTCGCCGAAGCGGCTACGCGCAGGCAGGTCTAAAGCTTCGTCACCCGACCGCCTGTCCCGTGTTTCAACGGAAGTAGTTTCTCGTTTATTGTGACACAGTCTCTTGACGGGAGAGGGATGGGGTGAGGGTGGAAAAGAGAAATTATTCCCCCCACCTTTACCCTGTTAGATAAAGCTGATCGTTTGAACTATCTTCGGATGAAGTCTTTTATCTAACAGGGTGAATCCTCCCCCGCAAGTGGGGAGGAGAATTTATGTATAATGGCTAAAAAACCTTTAATCGCCAAGAGAATCCTGATCACTCGGGCCCGTGATCAATCCGCTGAATTTGCAACTCACCTCAGGGACCTGGGGGCAGAGGTCATCGAATTCCCTACCATTGAGATCGTCCCTGCCACCAGTTGGAAGGAACTGGATCGGGCCATCGATCAGTTGAAATCCTACGACTGGCTTATCTTCACCAGTACCAATGGGGCAAATTTTTTCTGGGAGAGGTTGAAAGAGAAAGACCATCCTTTCCCTTCTTCTTTGAAAGTGTGTGCCATCGGGCCCGCCACGGCATATCAATTGGAGGAGAAAGGAATTCGGGTCGGCTACACCCCGAAAGAGTTTATCGCTGAGGCCATCCTTGAAGGATTTGAAAAGATGGAGATCAAAGGAAAACGAATCCTTTTGGCTCGGGCGAAGGTGGCCCGGGATGTATTACCAAAGGGTCTGAGGAAGATGGGCGCAGAGGTCGATGTCATCGAGGTCTATCGAACGGTCAAACCAAGGGGAGGATCAAAGAAATTGAGACAACTCCTGACAGACGGAAGAATCAATGCCATCACCTTCACTTCTTCCTCCACGGTCAACCATTTTGCTGAACTCCTTAAAAAAGAAGACCTGAAAAAACTTTTGGAAGGCATCGTCATCGCCTGTATTGGACCGGTCACCGCCCGGGCCGCAAAGGGATGGGGGATGAGGGTTCACATCCAACCCAAAGAATATACGATCCCAGGTTTGGTGACGGCGATTGCTGATTATTTTGGGAGAAGGAATGTCTCCTTTCGGCAATCCCCTCTCCCCAGAGAGACTGTGTCATAATCAACGAGAAACTACTCCGAGGGCTAGGGTCAGGTCTTGTTTTTTTGCATCGATGCTTGTCGCTCCACCTGCCCCACTCTTACACTGTTTGATTATACGGCTGATTGGAAAAAAGAATGGGGTCGGTCCTTAGTGTCTTATCTTCTTTTATTCGTCTTTAGCCCCTGTATCAGTTAGTGGAAGTTGAATATAGGATGAGAAGGTAATGATTTTTTTTCTGCAAATCTGGAAGGACGAAAAAATGCGAACTGATCGATTTTAGCTGTTCTGATTCAAGGGCTGCCCCAATACCGGTTACAGGAAGCCAAGGGAGACCAGGAGGAGTTGTGGAGATAATAAAAAACCCAACTTTTCTGCTGGGTTATTATCTTTCGTAGCCCGCTTTTCGCCAGCGGGCTTTTGCCTTCTGGCTATCTTGTCTGTCCTTCCTCGAAGATCTCTCTTCTTGGTTTTCCTGATAAGATTTGCGGATTACAAAATCATCATCTCTCTGTCATTTTATAAAACAGAACCGATTTTTTGCCAAGAGGCTTTCTTCCTGTAACATTGATGTTGATTTTTGGCCCATAGTTCGAGATTTCGAATGCAAATCAATAATCTTTGTCTCAACCTATACCAATCCTCTCCTAATATCGCAAAAAAGATAAGTTTCACAATATCTTTTTTCATCCGATTGACACCTTGTTCTGAAAGACGTATAATTCCATCCAAACTGCAGCATTCCGTCATTAACCTCTAACTATCGGGTGGGTATATGGCCTGCAAATAGATTTAGACCCCATTTCTGAATAGGAAATGGGGTTTTGTTTTTCATTTCCCGCAGGAGAATCGGGTGGCCGAAGTCCTATGGGATAGCAGTTCTTTTAGAAGGGGCACAACGGAAATAGAAATTTATCCACTGTAATTTTTGGGGAGGTCACGAGATGAATGAGCAAACTCGCCAAACATTGTCGGACGCCATAGTTAGGGTTAGGAAGAGAATCCACCAAATCAGGGACCGAAAGGAAGCTATCGGAGAACAAAACACGAAATCTACTCTTATTGACCCCATATTATCTGCTTTGGAGTGGGATATTGAGGAGTTGGATGAAGTTTGCAGGGAGTATAGACGAAAACCTAAAGATAATCCTGTGGATTATGCACTCTTCATGCTTCGATCCCCTTGCTTGTTCGTGGAAGCTAAGGCTCTCGAAAAGGACCTTAATGACCGGAAATGGATATCACAGGTCTTAGGCTATGCAACTGTGGTAGGAGTGGAATGGTGTGTTTTAACAAATGGGGATGAATATCGAATCTATAATTCACACGCTGCCGTTGACATGGAGGAAAAACTATTTAGGGTGATTCGGATCTCAGACCCAATGCAAGAAGAGCATACACTTAACACCCTGGACCTCTTATCCAAGAGCAAGATGGGAGAAAAGCTTATCAGTACCCTCTGGAACGCCCACTTTGTTGACCATCGTGTCAAGACAGCTTTGACTGACATTTTCCGTAACGAGGATGGTACTCTCACCCGCTTAGTCCGCAAGAAGACACTGGGGCTTTCCCGGTCTGAGATTCGAGATTCATTGAAACGGGCAGACATTCGCATTGATTTCCCTGTAATTACCACACCCTTAGGGCCTAAAAAACCCATTCCCCCTAAAGAAGAACGAAAAATAACGAAGGAACGCCAGGGTCCAATTATGTTGGGGGTAAAGCTCGTGGATCTTATTCAAGCAGGTCTTCTCAAAACCCCATTAGAATTGGAGCGAAGATACAAAAAGACCGCCCTCAAGGCAAAAATCCAAGCGGACGGAAGAGTTATCTTTGATGGGGAGTTTTATGACTCTCTTTCCACCGCAGCAGGTATGGCCAGGAAGTCAGTGATTGGAACTCCTTCGGGTCGCAAGTATCCTCAAACCAACGGGTGGACATTCTGGCAATATCACGACCCGGAGACACGACGCTTGGAGGAGATAGATACCCTTCGGCAACGTTTCCTTGAGGAGCATGGAAGGGGGCAAGGGAAGTAGTAGACGGAGAGAAACCAGCACAAGGGTAAGCGTATTTCCGTAAAGAATGGATACCGGAAATAGAAATTGACACTCAAATTGTTATCTTTTTCGGAGGGTCTCATGGCAATCGCTCTTGAACCATCCATCATATATTTTTATACCATCAAGAATGAATATGGGCAGGGATTGAATCTAAAACCCTTTATGAGGTAAAAGGAATGTTTGTTTTGGGTAACACATACAAACGGAGCGATCTTCATAAATCTTATGAAGGACAAAGACAAGGTGGTATAAGCACACCTTCTAGGCATAATTTCATATTACTATTTACTGGTGAGCAAGGGAAACAATATGGCTATAAGGACGGATGGACTGAAGACGGTATCTTTCTATACACGGGTGAAGGCCAAGTGGGAAACATGATGTTGGTGAAAGGAAACCGTGCCATCCTTCAACATACCGAAAAAGGAAAGGATCTCCACCTTTTTAAGTATGTGGGTAGGGGCACAGTCCAATACGTCGGTCAGATGGTTTGCACAGGGTATCAGGAACCCGAAGCACCGGACAGAGAGGGGGTGCCTCGGAAAGTTCTCGTCTTCGAGCTTACCCCCGTAAGCACCTTTTCTGGTACTACCATCGATGAGTCCGTCGAGGAGGAAGACCACTGGATCCAGCCTTTGTCGATCCTCAGGGCCCATGCTCTTGCATCATCGGTTACTGCAAGGAACCCGGTCGAACGAAAGCAGGCTATCCGATATCGCAGCGATGCCATCCGGGTCTATGTCCTGAAACGTGCAGAAGGAGCCTGTGAGGGTTGTGGTAATCAGGCACCATTTACTACCATCGCAGGTAGACCTTACTTAGAGCCTCACCACATTCGCCGCCTCTCCGACGGAGGCCCGGACCATCCCCAATGGGTTGCAGCACTTTGCCCCAACTGCCATAGACGATCTCATTATGGCTTTGATAGGGACGAATTCAACGGAATAATTGCCCAAACGGTACAGGGAAAAGAGGCACGGCTAATAAGATCAGCTTAGACGATTTCGGTACGGAAGATGACAGAGGAAAACTGAGGACTTCTTCCTGTAATGTTGTTTTTACATTTCTGTTCTACAATGCAACCTTTCAAACCGTAATCGATGATTTTGAGTGCCTACTTTTCGGGTGTGTTATTAAATCACCTGCTTGACGAATCGAACATCCTTTGATATTGATATTAATTAAAGTGGCTCACACAGAAAAGCTTTACTCTGACGAATGGGTAACGAGTCCTGTTTGTGATGCTATAAACATCGGGGATGCAGGTATGGCGAAAATCCTCATTAATACTTCCCTTATTTTGCTTTTTCTTTTATCTCTCCCGTTTATTGCCTTTTCAGAGGAAATTTATGAATACGAGAGGATGTGGCCTTTATTAGAACAGCCGTGGTATTTTATTCAGCCCTATAGTGTAGCCGTGGACAGCAGCGATAACGTCTATGTCGCTGACTCAGATAATAACCGCATCCAGAAGTTTACCTCAAATGGTCAGTTTATCACCAAATGGGGAACTTATGGCAGCGGAAATGGTCAGTTTAATTTCGGTGAGTTTAATTATTACAATAAAGGCATAGCCATTGACAGCAGCGGCAATGTTTATGTCGCTGACACATTCAATTACCGAATCCAGAAATTTACATCAGACGGACAATTTATAATCAAATGGGGAAGTTATGGCAGCGGAGATGGGCAGCTTAATGAACCTTCTGGTATAGCTGTAGATAAAAGCGATAATGTATATGTTAATGACTCGGAGAATCATAGAATTCAGAAGTTTACTTCGGACGGGCAATTTATCACCAAATGGGGAAGTTACGGCAGTGAGGACGGTCAGTTTCGTCATCCTTATGGCATAGCCATTGACAGCAGCGACTATGTTTATGTCACTGATTTGGAGAATTACCGCATCCAAAAGTTTACATCAAACGGGCAGTTCATTGCAAAATGGGGAGATTATGGCCAAGAAGACGGTGAGTTCCGTCTCCATTATGGTTTAACAGTTGACAGCAGCGGTAATGTCTATGTCGCTGATAGCGGCAATAGCCGCATCCAGAAGTTTACATCAGATGGGCAGTTTGTCACCAAATGGGAAAGTTATGGGAATGGAGACGGTCAATTTATTTACCCATATGGCATAGCCTTAGACAGCAGCGGCACCGTCTATGTCGCTGATAGTGGCAATGGCCGCATCCAGAAGTTTACATCAGATGGACAGTTTGTTACCAAATGGGGAAATGGAGGTAGCGGTGATGGTCAGTTTATAGGACTTTCTGGCATAGTAGTTGATAGTACCTATCTCTATGTCGTTGATAGCGGCAATAGCCGCATCCAGAAGTTTACTTCAGATGGGCAGTTTATTGCCAAATGGGGAACTTATGGGAATGGAGACGGTCAATTTAGTGAACCTTTTGGCATAGCAGTAGACGGTAGTGGCTATGTCTATGTCGCTGACACTTATAATCACCGCATCCAGAAGTTTACCTCAAATGGCCAGTTTGTTACCAAATGGGGAAGTCAGGGCAGAAGAGACGGTCAGTTTTATTACCCTGAAGGCATAGCAGTAGACAGCAACGATTATGTATATGTCTCTGAAATGGGAAATAACCGCATCCAGAAGTTTACATCCAACGGGCAGTTCATTGCAAAATGGGGAGATTATGGCGAAGAAGACGGTCAGTTATTTCTCCCTTATGGTTTAACAGTTGACAGCAGCGGTAACGTCTATGTCGCTGATAGCGGTAATAGCCGCATCCAGAAGTTTACATCAGATGGACAGTTCATTACTAAATGGGGGAAGCCAGGAAGTAATCAAAGCGAATTTTTTCGGCCATTCTGTGTTGGGGTGAATTCAAATGGAAGGGCTTATGTAGCTGACAATAATAATCACCGCATCCAGGTATTCAGCAAGGTTACAGAACTTTTCAAAAACAAGGCGATCATCGTAGCCGGTAGTGGTCCATACAAGGGGAACAATCTCTGGGACGCCACCGAGATGATTGCAAACTATGCCTACCGTGTATTGAACTATCAGGGATACACCAACGACACGATTTATTATCTCTCTTCAGACAGAAACCTTGACTTCAACAATGATGGTAAACCTGATGTTGACGCAGATGCAACGAATAGCAATCTTCAGAGTGCGATTACCCAATGGGCAAAGGATGCAGAGAGTCTTGTCCTCTATCTGACAGGCCATGGAGCAGATGGGACATTTGAGATGTCAGAGACAGAGATCCTCAAAGCTGAAGACCTTGCTTCATGGCTCAATGAACTGCACCAGACGATGCAGGGACTCGTCACTGTCATCTATGATGCCTGTGAATCAGGAAGCTTTGTATCGAAGTTTGCCCCGCCGTCAGTAAAGCAGAGAATCCTCATCACCAGCACATCACCTGGAGAACCTGCCTATTTTTTGAGCCAGGGGGCGCTGTCCTTTTCCTACCAATTCTGGAGCCAGATCTTTGGGGGTGCAAAGATCTATAATGCCTATGTTATGGCAAAGGATGTTGTAGGGGTAGCGATAGGTGCAGGGAAGTCCCAGAACCCCGAGATAGACGACAATGGCAATGGCATAGGCAATGAGAAAACAGACGGGGATGTGGCAAGGGACACATATATAGGCAAAGGCATAGTTACAGCTGGAAGCATCCCGCACATCAGTAGCATAAGCCCGGATCAGGTATTAAATGGTCAGACCTCAGCTACCATAACGGTAGAGGTGGTGTCAGCAGAAAAAATAATAAGGGTATGGGCAGTATTCCACAGTCCTGATTTTTCTACCACGCCGGGCAGTCCAATCACAGAGCTTCCGTCTTTTGATCTCACATCGACTGAGCAGACGACGAGATATGCAGGAACATATAATGGCTTTACGGTCAAAGGGACGTATACAATTACGGTGTATGCGATGAATAAGTCGTTGATCATATCACTACCAAAGACTACGAAGATAGAGCAAATTGTGTCCGATCAATATACCCTTACCGTGACTATTGCTCCCTCAAGTGCAGCGGGGTCAGTCAGCAAGAACCCAAACAAATCGATCTATACCAATGGGGAAGCGGTCACCTTAACGGTAAGTCCTAATTCTGGATACACTTTCACCAACTGGACAGGTGACGTCCCTAATCCACCGAATCCGAATAGTTCGATTCAGATCATTATGAACGGGACTAAGAAGGTGACGGCTAATTTCATTCAGAATCAATACACCCTCACCGTCAACATCGCTCCTCCGGGGACAGGATCGGTCACCAAGAACCCTGACAAGGCATCCTATGGCTATGGGGAAATGGTGCTGCTGGCAGCTACGACAAATCCCGGGTTCACCTTCACCAACTGGAGTGGAGATGCCAGTGGAAGCACAAACCCCGTCACGCTGACAATGGATGGGAACAAGATAGTGACAGCTAATTTTACTGTAACAAATGGTCCTGATATTTCAGTCACTCCGTTGACTTATGATTTTGAGAATGTAAAGGTGAAAAAGAGCAAATCAGCTTCCTTCAAAGTCCAGAACAATGGTAAAGCTAATCTTACAATAGCGACATTAATCATTGGACCGGATGCATCGATGTTTACCCTCACGAGTGGAGGTGGGAACAAGACGATCAAACCGGGCAAATTCACGACCATTAAAGTGAAATTTAAACCCACATCAACGGGATCAAGGGCTTCTACATTAAAAATAGTTTCCAATGATCCCGATGAACCAACAATTGATATCCCGTTGATAGGGGCAGGGCTTTGATTTATCTTGGTTAATCTTTAATAGCAGCGAGTTATTATACCTATTTTGAAAGTTGGCTTCTGCGTAAAAAGGCGACATTTTATCATCTCCTTTTTTGCTTGCTTTCTATCCGAAATCTTCAACCTCCATGGTTATCTAAGGTTGAGGACTTGTAGGTGCAACTTCCAGCTCTGCCGAGCACTTCTTCAATCAGGGGAGCCTTGCACTACCAAAGCGATTCCTGGCATCTTTTTCTTCAGGCTCTCAAAGCGTGGTGGCTTGGGATACAGAGCGACAGTTCTTGGCTCTTTGGGGTATGTTGGGTTATAATTCAGTTGATTTATGGACTTAGAGAAAGCATAGTATAGCGATAGGTTCTGTTCGATACGGTTCCTGGGCGAAGCCACTTTGTTGCAGAAGTGTCTACCATGTCAAAGCCTTGAGGAAAGATCAACTAACTCACCACTATGGTCCAACCCTCCATCGACGTCATCCTTTTTGATTTAGGCAATGTCATTCTCCCTTTCAGCCATTACCAGATTGCGGAGAAACTCTCCCGATTCACTCAAAAGAAAGAATTCCAAGACCCCCAAAGGATATTTTCCTACCTTTTTGACTTTGAAAAAGGCGCGGTGAATGGCTACGAAGTCGGGAAGGTATCCTCTGCGGAGTTCTTTCAATCCTTGAAAGACCTCCTTCACCTCTCCATCTCTTTCGAGGAGTTCGTCCCTATCTGGAATGATATCTTTATTGAAAATCAAGAGGTCTCCGAGATCATCCAGTCCTTGAAGGGCAAAAAGAGACTCGGACTGATTTCAAATACCAATTCTCTCCACTTTGACTACATCCTTTCAAAGTTCCCCATCATTCGGGTTTTTGATAAATGGATTTTATCCCATGAGGTGGGTTTTAAAAAACCCGCCCTCGAGATCTTTCAAAGAGCAATCGAGTGGGCTTCCGTCAAATCAGAGAAGATTCTTCTCATCGATGATACCAAGGGCCATGTCGAGGTGGCTGTTTCATTAGGTATGCAGGGCATTCACTTCATTTCAGCCCAGCAATTAGAAAAAGAACTATCCATCATTGCCAATAATCAATTCTCTATTTTTTCTTGACATAAAATTTTATTTTTCAGTATACTTGACTCACTTCAAAGCGAATACTTATTAATTTTCAATTATACTATGAGTGGAAAGAAATGATCTGACAAATCATTTTTTTTAACCATCGTTGAAATATAACTTAGAGCTTATCCGTAAATAGTGATTATTTGTCGAAAGGTGATTAACGAGCATGCAAGCTCCAGCAAGCCTTGGTAACTGGCAGTCATTTTTTCAT
>Ga0315279_10002380_pt1 | contig 28411 bp, 26 predicted proteins | sample YL17G06_20_MG_FD_203694 | JGI IMG/M metagenome (GOLD analysis project Ga0315279, IMG submission 203694) | Sediment microbial communities from Yellowstone Lake, YNP, Wyoming, USA - YL17G06_20 | ecosystem: Environmental > Aquatic > Freshwater > Lake > Sediment | place: USA: Wyoming | collected... | reverse complement strand
CGATCGGATCGCCGCCCTGCCTGGTGTGCGGTCGGCCACGCTGGCCTCGGATTTTCCCGGCCTCTCGGCCGACCGGACGGCCGTGGCCATCGACGGCCACGTCTACGAAGACGCGTCGCAGTACCCGATTGTACGCAGTGCCGCCATCGCGCCGCGCTTCTTCGAGACCTTCGAGCGTCAGCTCCTGCGGGGCCGTGAATTCACTCCAGCCGATGACGTCGAGGCGCCGCGGGTGGCGATCGTCAATGCCAGCTTCGCCGGGCAGTTCATGGCGGGCGCCGACCCCGTGGGTCGCCGCATTCGCCTGGGCCGCGATCGAACGGCGCCCTGGCTCACCGTCGTCGGGGTTGCCCCGGACCTGTACCTCGCCGGCGCCGAGAACCTCGATCCGGCCGGCGTGTACGTGCCGCTCGCGCAGAGCCAGGAGCGCGGCGTCGGGCTGGCCGCCCGCGTGTCCGGCGCCCCGCTGGCGTTGTCGGCCTCGGTGCGCGCACAGGTCAGGGCGCTCGATCGCGATCTGCCGATCTACGCGCCGAACACCCTGCGTCGCGCCGTCGATGACTCCATGTGGGCGTACCGCGTGTTCGGCCCGCTGCTCGTCGTCGTCGGCATGGCGGCGCTCTTCCTCGCGACGATCGGACTCTACAGCCTGATGGCGTTCGCGATGAGATTGCGGATGCGCGAGATCGGCCTGCGCATGGCGCTTGGCGCGCGCCCGTCGCACGTGGCCCGCCTCATCGCGGGACAGGTGACCAGGGAGGTCGGCATCGGGCTGCTGGCGGGGGGCGCGGGCGCCGCGGGCCTGGCGCGCGCGATGCGGGCCATGCTCTTCCACGTGCAGCCGGGCGACCCGTTCACCTATGCCGCGATTATCGTGGCGCTGGTGCTGGCCGCGGCGTTGGCGGCCTACGTGCCGGTTCGCCGCGCCATTCGCGTCGATCCGACGGTGACCCTGAGGGCGGAATAACCCGAACGGCAGGCGACGCTTCAGCGTGGCCTCACGGCGGAAACGGACTGGAGAAAGTCATGAGCGACACAACCGAATCGGTCATCACGCTGGAAGGCGTCACGAAAGTGTTCTACACGGACGAGGTCGAGACGCACGCGCTCGAGGACATTCACCTCGACATCCGCAAGGGCGAGTACGTCTCCATTGCCGGGCCGTCCGGGTGCGGCAAGTCCACGCTGCTGTCGATCCTCGGCCTGCTCGACACGCCGACCGGCGGCGCACAGATGCTGAACAACCAGCCGGTGGCGAAGTTGAGCCTCGCCGACCGCGCGCGGGTCCGCAACCGCGAGGTGGGGTTCATCTTCCAGAGTTTCAACCTGATCGGCGACCTCACGGTGTTCGAGAACGTGGAGCTGCCGCTCACCTACCGCGGCATGAAGGCCGCCGAGCGACGCACGCGCGTGAATGAAGCGCTCGCCAAGGTCGGCATGCTGCACCGCGCGAAGCATCTCCCGAGCCAGCTCTCGGGCGGCCAGCAGCAGCGCGTCGCGGTTGCGCGGGCCCTCGTGGGCGACCCGGTGATCCTGCTCGCGGACGAACCGACCGGCAACCTCGACTCGAAGAACGGCGAGGCGGTGATGAGCCTGCTCCAGGAATTGCACCGGGGCGGCACGACGATCTGCATGGTGACGCACGACCAGCGCTTCGCGCGCCACGCCGACCGTACCGTCTATCTCTTCGACGGCCGCATCGTGGATGAGAGCGTCGTCCGGGAGTCGTGAACGTCAGCGGATCTCAACGTGGCGTTGCCTGAACGGCCGACCAGAGTGAGCTCGGGCTCTGCGTGGCGGGCCGGTCCCCGGCGCGAATCCTGCGCGAGGAACAATTCGGCCACAGGAGTTCGTATCACCGGAAGGAGCACGGCCGCGCGCATGTCGGCCTCGTTCGCATCCAGAGACGCAGCGTGGACTGCGCTTCAGGAGGAAGGGTTTATGCGTCGTCGTTCTTTGCGTCGCCCTGGCTGTCTCGCGGCCATCGCCGCAGTGCTGGTCCTGTGGCAGGCCGGCACCGTGAGTGCCCAGGGGTTGCCCGAGTCGCTCGCCGGGAAGTACACCGGCACCGCTACGTCGTCGGGCGGCGATCTTGCGGTGATCTGCGAACTGAAGATCGTCGGCGGCAAGCCGACCGGTACTATCGACTCGTCGGAGGGGCCCATCGCGGTCACCGGCGGAACGTTGACCGGCGACAAGCTGGTGCTCAACCTGGACATGGGCGGGATGATCGGCACGATCAGCGGGACGCTCACCGACGGCAAGATGACCGGCCAGTGGACGATGGGCGACATGTCCGGCACCTGCACGCTGACCAAGGTTACTGCCGACGCCGCGAAGCCGGCCGCCGGGACCGCGCAGGAGCGTCCCAAACCCGAGCAGACTATCGTGCACCCCAGGCTCGAGGTCGCCGTACCCGATTTTCCGGCCCAGGGCCTCGTCCTGGACATCGGGGGTGGAGGGGAGGGGGTCATCGGCCAGCTCAAGGGCAAGCAGGTCGTCGCCGTCGACCTCAGCAAGGACGAGCTCCTGGAGGCCCCCGGCGAACCCCTGCTCGAGATCGTCATGGACGCCCGGGACCTCAAGTTCCTGGACAGGACGTTCGATACGGCCACCGTTTTCTTCACGTTCATGTATATCGCGCCGGCCGATCACGCCAAGGTCTTCCAGGAAATCCACCGCGTACTCCGGCCCGGGGGCCGGCTCCTGATCTGGGACGTCGTGTTTCCCCGGAAGACCGACCCTCGTCAGCTTCATGTCATGTACCCTCTCCACATCCAACTGCCCGGGAAAGAGATCAACACCGGCTACGGCGCGAAAATCGCCGAAGGGCAGGGGGCGGAGCATTTTCTGGAGCTGGCCGGTGCAACGGGCTTTGAGGTCATCGCCCGGAAAAACGAGAACGGCTGGTTCCACCTCGAACTGAGAAAAGCCGGCTGACCCGGACCCGAGCTTCGCCCGGCCGCCCGTCACCGGGTAGTCGACGTGAAACGCGCGGTGTCGCGGCACATATGGAAGGGGTAGACTGCCGACAGCGACGACCGAGGTTCTCACATCTCTGGTTCGGAGGTGCGACGTGAGACGCCTGTCAGCCGTGCTGCTCGCAGCGTGCCTGCTGCAACAGCAACCCGCGTCGAACGCAACCGCGGTCGATCCATTCGCCGAGTATCCATCGCACGAGTCGGCCGTGCGGGACATGCTCCGGGCGGGCCTGGCGGCAAAGAAGGCGGCATTCCAGCTTGCCCAGTCGCCGGACAGCCCGGAAACGGCCGAAGCTCTCCTCGCCGTCGCTTCCAACACCTATTACGCTCAGGAACGCTGCGCCGATTCGCTGCGCGTGATACGCGAGATCGTGCAGAGGCACCCGGAAGCGATTGCGCGGACGATTGAGGCAGTCCTGCGCTACTCGATCGCCTTCGACATGGACCGCGCGCACGACTACCGCCCGGCACTTCGCGAAGTGCTCGATGCCGCGCGCAGCAAGCTCCCGGGGCTGCCGAGGGCCGAGGCTGCCGACCTCGCATACCAGCTGGTCCGGATGGAAGCGTGGCTGAACCGTGACAAGAAGCCGAGCACGATCGAACCGCTCAAGGCCCTGGCACAGGAGTACGCCGGCACTGAAGCGGCGTTAGGTGCCGAGCTCGACGTGCTCACCGCCACCGTTGGCTACTCCCCCGACCCGACCGCTCGCGTGAACGCCTTCGACAAGTTCGTGCGCGACCACCCGGGCACGTGCGCCGCCGCGACAGCTTTGCGATCGAAGGCCTTCGCGCTGGGTCACAACCTGCCGGCGGGCCAGGATCCGACCGATCGCTTCCTGCCGGTTTTCGAGATCGCGCGGCAACTCGATGCCAGCCCGTACCGCGACTGCCAGACGAGAGCCGAGTTGGGCACCGTGCCAATCGTGGCCGGGATGTTCGCGTACAAACCGGCCTACGGCCCTGGCAGCATCGACCGCCTCCTCGCCGCGTATCGGGAATTCGTAAAGTCTCACTTCGGGCCCGACGCCGGCGATCCAAACAACGGCATCGGCTACATCATCAACAGCAAGATGCGCGAGCTGCATCGCGCGAAGGGCGAAGGCGTGGCCGCGCTCGACCGGTTCCTTGCCGACCTCGAGAGGCAGGTTGCCGCGCCGGATGCGGCGCGCTATCTCCGCGCGCTGATCTACTTCAACGACCCCATGACCGCGATGCCGGGATCCCAGGTCGAGGTGTTGCCGCCAGACGAGGCGCGCGCCCGGCTGGCGGTGCTGCACGCCAGCGGCAATGGACTGTACCAGCGCAAGGCGCTGGCAACCCTCGCATGGCTTTGCCGATACGACGGCGACACGGCGAAGGCGCGCGAGCACTACAGCAGCTACGTGAAGCTGTATCCGCAGAGCGCCTACGCCTGGGTGGCCGCGCTCCGGGCGGGTGAGTGTGCCGCGGAACTGGGCGACTGGAAAGCGGCCGCCGCCGCGTACCAGGCGGCGGCGCGCTCCTACTCGTCGATGCCCCTCGCGCGCGTCCTTGGCCACGCGTACGCGGGGCGCGCGCTCGAAGCGCTGAACCAGCCAATCCAGGCCCTGGCCGAATACCAGGCGGCAGCGGACGGATGGGACAAGGACTACGGGGCGCGGTACTCCTTCTACACGGCACGGAAGCCGCCGAAGGCGCCAGCCCCGGTTGCGATGTTGCGGGACGACACAGCGGTAACGCTGGAGGCGCTGACGGCCAGGGTCGCGCAGTTGAAGCAGACGACGGCGGCGGCTGGCGGCGATGTGCTGGAGCAGGGACGCTGGCTGATCGATCACGGCAAGCGCAAGGAGGCGGCACAACTCCTGGCCGACTTCGCAAAGCGCTACCCGCGCTCCACCAACATCCTCGAAGCGCAGTACCTGGCGCACAAGGCGCGGCTGTACGACGCGCTCGAGACGCTCAACATCGAGGGCGCCGACGACGAAGCCGCCGGCGTCAAGGCGCTCGACACGCTCGCCACCGAGCCGTACGACTTCGCGGTGTGCGCCGCAAAGATGAGCAGGACGATTGTGCTCGGGAAGCAGGGCAAACAGGACGAGGCCGGGAAGCTGATGGGCGCCGCGCTCGAGGAGTGGCGCACGCGCCAGAAGCTGCAGGAACCGGCATCCGCGCTCGAGAAGGACGTCGCGGAAATCCGCAACGTGGTGTTTCTGCCGATGGGCGGCTCCGTCTACGGCTCCGAGAGGTGGAACGCGTTCTCCTGGCCGAACACGTCGCCGCCCTTCCTCGTGGTGAACCCGGAAGTGGCATTGAAGTTCACCGACCGCCCGGCCGCGCGATTGTCGCTTTCCCAGCGCTTTCCGGGACTCGACAACGTGCTGCTCATCAACACCGAGCAGATCGGTTTTCTCAACGAGATGATGACCAGGCTGGGAGGCACGAAGAGCCGGGAGGGACGCATCTTCCTGGACAAGGGCGTCATGGAGGCGCCCAACCAGCCGGTGGGCCCTTCGGTCAACATCATCGCGTTTCTGGCAAAGTTCTTCGAGGCGCGACCGGGACACTGGGGAGGCTGGGAGTTCCTCACCTACCCGGTGATCAGCGAGATTGAGTTCACCAACGCCGAGCGTACGACGGCGCGCGCGCGCGTCGTCATCGGTTATTCCGGTTGCGACGTGCTGCTGGAGAAAATCGACGGCACCTGGAAGGCAATCAAGCTGGTCAACCAATGGGTGACGTAGCGCGGCGACGCTGGCTCGCCGGGGCCGCGGGTCCGGCATCCCCGTTCTGGGCTCCACGAGAGAAAGCAGGGTCAGGTTGGATCGAACCGCATGGCGAAGCTCGGGTCGCAGGCGCTGATACGCGATGTCGAGCTCGTCAAGATCCGCCGCATCAGCGGTCATGAGCAGGCCGAGCGCAACGAGCAGGTCCCTGTCCCCTTTTTCCCCCGTGCGATCGGTCACCACGGGCACGCCGACGTCCAGATCCTGCGACACGACGAGCGTCGCGGCGGCTCCAGGTTCGAGGAGGTTCGGCACTTCGGATCCGACGACGAGCAGGCCAGGATCCTCCAGCACCGGACGCGCAGCCTCGATCGTAGCAAGCAGGCGGTCACGGAAGGCCATCGGCTAGCAGTATTAGGAGCGACTGGGGTCGGCTCCAGTGGAGGCCGCTGGACTCGCGTGGCGGTCTGCGGCGTGGTGTCGTCTACTCGGCGCTGCCGTACTGACTGCCGGGGCACCTTTCTCCGTGCCAGATCGTCCAAGCTCCAGAGTGCCCTGCAGCGGTCAGAACGGAAGGAGAAGGCATGAGAAGCGCACGGTTCGTGGGTTTGGGTTTGGGCCTGGTTCTGGCCCTGGCCCTGCCGCCGGCATCCGCGTGGGCGGCCGAAGTGGGGCAGGCCCCATCGGCGCCGCAAACGCGACAGGCCGTCGATCTGTCGGGAGTCGAGCGATTCCTCGAGATCACGGCCGTGCTCGAACAGGACAAGGAGCCCACGCCCGCGGAGTGGGACCGGCTGTTTTCGACGCCGGGCTACGCGGTGCTCACCGCGCACGAGTTCTCGAAAGACGATTTCGCGAACCGGTTCAGGCTGGCCTTCATGCCGTCGAAGAAGGCGGAGCTCGACGCGCGGATGAAGAAGGAAACGGGCTTCGCGGCCCAGTTCCTGCCCCACTACGTCCGGGCCAGGGCGATGCGCGGCGAGATCGAGCGCCGGGTGGCCGAGTTCCGCACGGCGGCGTTCGCCGACGAGGCCATCGCACGCGCCAGGGCGTTCCTGCCGGCGTCGGTCACCACCGAGCAGCCGTCGGTGGCGTTTGTCGTCTTTGCTCCCGACTCGCGGGGGTACGATCCGGTCGTCCTCGACATCCTCTACATGAACGACCGCGAGGAGTTCCTGAACACGGTTGCCCACGAGTTCCACCACTGGTGCCGGGCGAAGCTCGCCCCGGACCTGACGCGCGACCTGGACATCCTCTGGGTCATCCAGCAGGTGCAGCTCGAAGGGATTGGCGATCTGATCAACGTGCCCGCCTGGATGAAGCAGCCATCCGAGACCTGGTCGGCTTCCAACAAGCAGTTCGTGGATTTCTACCGGAAGAGCCCGGAGATCATCCGCGCGATGGACGATCTCTTCGCCCGCATGCAGGACGGCCGGGGCGATCGGCGGGACCTCGGCCAGCAGTTGAGGAAGACCGTCCCGAGGAGCGGACATCCCACCGGCTACTTCATGGCCGAGACCATCGTCGCCATGCTTGGCAGAGACGCGCTGGTCCGCACGGTGTCCAACCCGTTCGCCTTCTTCCGGCTGTACAGCGAGGCGGCGCGGAAGAAGGGCGGCGACGCGCCGGTGTTCTCGAAGAACACGATCACCTTCATCCACTCACTCGAGAAACGTTACGGGCGGTGACAGGTGTTGCGCGCCGCTCCTTCCATCGCGACCTGCAGCGCGCTGCTGACAATGTGCCTGGTCGCCGGCTGCCCCAACAGCGTCGTTGAGCCGGACCCCTACCAGTCCACGTGGCAGCGCGAGCATGACGCCTGCCAGGCGCGGGCGGTGTTCGGGAATCCCGCGGAGTCGGCCTATATCCTGCCCTACCCCGTCGGAGACGCCTATCGGGTGTCGGCCTCCTACTGCGACGAACGGAGCGCGCACTACAACGAGCTGGCCTACGACTTCGCAATGCCGATCGGCGCGGATATCGTCGCATCGCGCGGGGGCACGGTCGTGGAAGTTGTTGACCACTTCGAGGACGGCGGCTCCGACAACACGCGTTCCAACTACATCGCCATCCGGCACGACGACGGGTCCGTGGCAGGGTACGGTCACACCCAGCAGCACGGGGCGTTGGTCCGCGTGGGCGACCGGGTGATCCAGGGGCAGCACATCGGCCATTCAGGCAGTTCCGGCGCCGGGTCGTTCCCGCATCTCCACCTGGGGGTCTTCCCCTCCGTGGTGTGGAGGCGCACGGATGATCTGGCGTTCAACTTCCGGAACGCGGACGGCCCGCTCGATCAACGCGGAGGCCTCGTTCAGAACGCGGTCTATACCGCCTTGCGTTTCTGAACACGCCAGAGCCACGAGCACGAGCGCGAGGATCCAAAACCCGCCCAATAGCACCGTCACGAACCGCCTCGGCGAAATCGTCTTGTCGATGAGCGTCTGGCGGTTTATCGTCCAACCGGCTGTTGGCGGTGCCGGGCTCGTACCGGATCGATCGTGGCCGGCAGGCGCATCCGCCCCCCCCAGTCAGAGCCTTGCCCTGCCGGCGTCTCGTCCGGTTGTGAACGGGCGCGTCCCGCAGACGGACACCCGTCCAGCGGCAATAACCAAGGTTGGCGCGGGGTCCCGGTGGCATGCGACTTGCGACCGGGAATTCGGGTGCCGCTGCCGGGCCGCGGCGCCCGCTCCACGACGAACGGGAAACGACCATGATTGACACATTCCTGCAGGACGTGCGGTTCGCGTTGCGCACGCTGGCGAAGACCCCGACGTTCGCCGCCGCCGTCATCGCCACCATCGCGCTCGGTGTCGGCGCGACGACCGCAATTTTCACGGTCGTGGACGCCGTCCTGCTCCGCCCGCTGCCGTTCCCGGATTCAGAGCGCGTGGTGGTGCTGTGCGAAACGAATCCGAGCATCGGCAACTGGTGCGGGGCGTCGCCCATGAACGTTTCCGACTGGGCGCGGACGAGCCGCTCGCTGGAAAGCGCGGGCGTCGCGCGCACGGAGCCGTTCATCGGCCGGGACGGCAGCGAGAGCTACGGCGTGACGGGTGGCATCGCCTCGCCCGGGTTCTTCAGGGTGCTCCGCTCCCGGCCGATCCTCGGACGGCTCCTCGAGGAGCGCGACATGGACCGCAGCGCGAACCACGTCGCGCTGGTGAGCTACGGGTTCTGGCAGACGCGGCTGGCCGCGGATCAGGCGATCGTCGGCCGCACGATCGTGCTCGACGAGAAGCCATTCACGATCGTGGGCGTGCTGCCGGCAGACGCCTACCTTCCCGGCGGCTTTCTGAGCGCGGTGGAAGTGTGGAAGCCGCTCACGGCGAGCGTCGACCGGGTGGAGGACCGTAGCTGGCGCGGCTTCACGGCCATCGGGCGCCTGGCCGGCGGCGCGTCGCCCGCCACCCTCCACGCGGAGCTCGAGACCATCCGCGCGCAGCTCGCCAGGGCGTACCCCAGGGAGAACGAGCATTGGGGCCTGCGGATCGGCGGGCTCCGCGAGGAAATGGTGGGGGACGTCAGCACCACGCTCTGGATCTTCCTCGGCGCCGTCGCGTTCGTGCTGCTCATCGCCTGCGCGAACGTCGCGAACCTGCTGCTGGTCCGCGCAACGGGCCGCGCCGCGGAGTTCGCGGTCCGCGCGTCGCTCGGCGCGGGACGCCGCCGCCTGGTGCAGCAGCTCGTCACGGAAAGCCTCGTGATTGCGCTGGCCGGCGGCGCCCTGGGCCTGCTGCTCGCCACCTGGGTGACGGCGGCCTTCGTCGCGCTCGCGCCATCCACCATTCCACGGCTCCACGAGGTGACGATCGACACGCACGTCGTGATCTTCGCATTCGTCCTGGCGGCCGCCACCGCGGTGATCTTCGGCGCCGCTCCCGCACGTCGCGCCTCGAAGGCGGATCTGAACGACGCGCTCAAGGGCCTGCGCGCAACCCGCGGCGTCGAGACCCGGCTGCGCTCCACGCTCGTCGTCGTCGAGGTGGCGCTGGCATTGATGCTGCTCGTCGGCGCGGGCCTCCTCACCCGCAGCTTCGCGCGCATGACGCAGTGGGACCCCGGCTTCGACCGCACGGGCCTCGTCACCACGTGGATGCTTCCGCCCGCGAGCGTCGCCAGCCCGGTCGGCGTGATGGAGCGCGTTCGCGACGAGGTGGCCGCGATCCCGGGCGTCCGGGCGGCCGCGCTTGGATCGGCGGGTCCGCTGTTCGGGGGAACCGAAACGGGAGGACTGAGCATCGAAGGGCAGGTCCCGTTTGCTCCCGCCGACATGCCGACGATCGAATGGTTCGACATCGGGCCGCACTACTTCGCCACGCTCGGCGTTCGCCTCGTGCGCGGCCGCGCGTTCACGCCGGCCGACGACAGGAGCGCGCCGGCGGTCGCGATCGTGAACGAGACGTTCGCCCGGCGCTTCTTCCACCGTCAGAATCCGATTGGCCAGCGCGTGCGCGTCAATGACCACCCGAGCGAGATTGTCGGCGTCGTTGCCGACATCACGCCGTTCCGGCCCGATCGAGCCGCGGCGCCGCAGATCTACTGGCCGATCGAGCAGTACCGGCGCGGCGCGGCGTACCTGCTGATTCGAACGACGCCGGGCATCGCCGGCGTGGAACGGGCCGTCCGGTCGCGCGCGGCGTCGGTCGTCGCCGGGATTCAGCTGACGCCGCCCGTGAGCCTCGACGAGCGCGTCGCGCGGAACCTGGTCGGTCCGCGTTTCAACATGCTGCTGGTGGGCGCCTTCGCGGTCGTGGCGATGCTGCTGGCCGCCGTTGGCGTCTACGGCGTCATGGCGCACGCCGTCGCGAGCCGCACGCGGGAAATCGGCCTGAGGATCGCGCTTGGCGCGACCCCGGGGCAGATGACAGGAGCGGTCGTGCGGCGGGGTATGACGCTCGCGGCGCTGGGGATCGCGGCTGGTTACGCCGGTGCGCTCGCGACGGGCCGGCTTCTCACGAGCGTGCTCTACGGGCTGCAGGCCAGCGACCCGTGGTCGCTGGCGGGCGCCGTCACGCTGTTCGCGCTCGTCGCGCTCGCCGCCTGCTGGTTGCCGGCGCGCCGTGCGAGCCGGATGAATCCGATGGTCGCGCTGCGGGTCGAATAGCGGTTCGACTGGCCTCGCGACCTCATTGGAGGAGAGAGGCGGAGGCGGCCGAAGGCCGGGCGGTGGTTGCAGTGCACGCACTGCACCACCCCGGCCCTTCAGCACCCGAAATCGAAAAGGATCTTACATGACAGGGCGACCGGCTTTCGCGCCGTTCAGCCTCGCCAGCACCGCCTCCACGCGTTGCTTCGGCAGCGAGAGACCGCGCGCGGCGCATCCCGGGATGCTCACCTCGGCGAGGAAATACTGGCCGCCGAACTTCTGGAACGAGAACAGCGCGTTCGTCTGCTTCGACCACGGTCCCGTCGCATTGACAAAGGCCGTCACCACGGATTTCCCGTCCGCGCTCTGGATCCACATCACGCCCGGGTGGTGCGCAATGATCGTCACCACGTAGGAACCGGCCGGAAGCACGGTCTCTCCCACGATGAACTGGAAGGGAACCGTGACCTTCGCCACGGATTCCTGCGCGTAGGCAGGGCTCGAGCCCACGAGGGCGAGCACGCCCACCACCATGATTGCGACGAGTAGTTGCTTCCTCACGTGTCACCTTGCCTTCCTGGATCTGTCCCCTCCGCAGCCGTTCGGTCGTGGCTGCGCGGCCGCCGGGAAATGGCTCGCCGCAGGGTTGATCGTTCGTTCGGCATCGAGCTTCCAGCTCGCTGCCTGAAGAGTTAGACGGAAGAGAGTGCGCGGTGGTTTCCTGGTCGATGCGACACGCGTGAACATCACGATGTGATCGGCTGAGTGCTATGTGCTGGGTGCTGAGTGCTACGTGCTGCGTGCCGGGCACGAAGCGGCAAGCACGACGCAATGTCAATCGCGCCGGGAAGGCGCACATCAAGTGCACGCTGAACACACGGGGAGCGAGCGCGCCCGCGTGTCAGGCCGAGAGGATGAACGGCAGGTCGCCGAGGCGATACTCGACGTACTTCATTTGACGAAGCGGACGTTGTTCCGGTTCCCTGGCCGACGCGCGCCGCGTACTCGCGGTATCCGGGCAGCTCGTCGTGAACGGCAAGGTGTCTGGTAAGCGCTCTCCCGCCCAAGTCGTAGGAACCTGACATGGAGGCCGCCATGCGACGCTTCGGACCCGTCTGCCTGTTCCTCGTGCTGGCTGGACTGCTCATCACCGCCGCCACCGCCTCCCCACCGCGGGCGAAGCCCGTAGGCCCCGAGCTTCAGCTCGGGGCCGCCGTCGACGCGCGAGTGAAGAAGGTCCTGGACGAGCACCGGTACGGCTGGCGGGACATGAACGTGCCGGAGGCCGATGGCCGGGCGCTCTACGACCTCGTGCTCAAGAACGGCTACAAGCGCGCGCTGGAGATCGGCACGTCGACGGGCCATTCCGGCATCTGGATCGCCTGGGCCCTGAGCAAGACGGGCGGCCGCCTGATTACCATCGACATCGACGAGGATCGGCACCGCGAAGCGAAGCGGAACTTCGAGGCCGCCGGCCTTGCCGCGTTCATCGACGCGCGGCTGGCCGACGCGCACGACCTGGTGCCGCGCCTCGACGGTCCGTTCGACTTCGTCTTCGTGGACGCCGACAAGGAGTGGTACACGAACTACGCGAAAGCGGTGATCCCGAAACTGACGGTCGGCGGTTCGCTGACCGCGCACAACGTCTCGCCGCGCGGCGGCCGCCGCCAGATGACCGGCGACTACTACGGCTACGTCACCAGCCTGCCCTTCATGGAATCGACCTTTTCGGCCGGCGTCATGGTGAGCCGCAAGGTGCGCGAGAAGTAGCAGACGTCAGCACAGCCAAGGCGCAGTTCGCCGCCCAAGGCGAGCACTTACCCGAAAGGCCGGCCCTCACCCGACCGTCAGGAACACATCGTCGTCGGGGCCGCCGATCATGGCCTTCATGCTCGGCCTCCCTGCTGCAGCGTCCGCGTTTTGTGACGTCGTAGCGGCTCCACGATTCGGACCGCCCATCGCTCACATCGGCTCGTCGGCGCTTGGTCCGTAGATCTGCGGTACGGTCGAACCCATTGGCCGCAGGTAGGTGGAGAGTTGTCCGCGGTGATGGATGATGTCGAGCAGGAATCCCCACGCGTTCTCGTAGCCGGGTTCGCTCATCACTTCCTGGCCCTGGTAGACGAAGGGGACCTTCTGCTCCCAGCGCGCAGTGTCGAGGGCGTGGAGGCGGCGCGTGATGTTCTCGTGGTGCCGATCGTAGGTTTCGAGGACCTCCCTCATCGTGGGCGGTGCCGGGACCTCGGCCCACTCGAAGACGCCCTTGTCGAGTCCGTCGGCGAGCGCGATTTCCTCGCGCACGATCAGCCACGCGATCTCGCGCGCCGTGCGCGACTTCGGGTCGGGGCGGTAGTCGGATCCCTCCGGAATTCTCGAGAGCACCTTTCTGGTGGCTGGAGCGTCCTTCTCCCAGAACTTCAGGAACAGCGCCTTCTGGTCCATGGCAACCTCCAGATCATTTTTTGGATGGCGGGGCCCCCACACCCCGCCAGGCTCGTTCGCTCGTGGGGCCCCAACGCCCCACTCCGCTCCCTCGCAGGTTCCACCATCCGCGCCGGAACGCGACGGGACGAGGACCGGGAAGCCAGTATGGACCGGACGGCCGCGAGAGTCGACAGGCTGTGATGCACCGGGCGCGTACGACGCCAGCGCCGCCATGTGCGTGGAACTCACCCGATCTCGTGCAATGCCCGCCATGGCGGCACCAGCCCGGTGAACACACGGTCGATCGTGCGCACCAGCGTCACCGGGTCCAGAAGGACAGCCGCCTCGTCTTCCTCCTCGAGCCGCAGCCACTTGCCGAAGAACATCCACCCGGTGCTCTCCGGGTCGACCTCCTCGATTTCCCGGAGCATGGGCTCCAACGCGGCGATCTCGGCGCGGTTGTGGAAGTGTATGAACCCGACGGTCTCGAGATCGAATTCGTGACCGCGTCCGGACACGCCGGCGCGCTCGTGATCGTCAGCCCCGGTGATGTTCGACCGGTCGTCGAGAACGACCTGATCGCGGTGCGCTCCTACCGACGTACTGCGTAGCCTGCGCCACAAACTCGACCCCGGCATCGTTCTTGCCCCATCCGTGGTCGCGCGTCGCGCAACCGCCCGCATTTCGGCCTCCTTGGGAAGGCGGCGCGCAGGAATCGCCACGAGGCCAGGATGGATCGGATGAACATTTCGCAACGCATTCTGCACGGCAGCCGCGACGCCGGCGAAGCCGAAGAGGCCAAGTGAGGTGGGGCTGGTGAGGGCAGGAGGGAATCGTTAAGATGTTGCCCATGAGAGTACAGCGGACGCTCGAGCCGAAAGGGCTGTTGGAAAAGGTCAAGCGGCTACCGCCCGAGACGCTTGCTGAGGTGGACGATTTCGTCGACTTCCTCATGCACCGCGCCGCGCGACGTCTGACCCGCGCTTCACGTCACCTGTCGCAACCCAGCTTCAACAGGGTCTGGGACAATGCCGACGATGCCGCGTACGACAAGCCATAGATTCGGCGACGTGGTATTGGTGCCGTTTCCGTTCACCGATCAGAGCGGGGACAAGTCCGTCGCGCTCGCTGCGGCTACGATGTTCCCCACTGTCGTGCCGATCCCCCGACTCTCCACGTCCTGCTGCAAGTCCGGCCCCACCCGTTGACGCAGCTCGTTCACGCGATTACCATATATGGTAACCATATATGGCTAGATCTATCACGCAGAAGACGACTGTCTACCTGGACGCAGACGACTATCGGCGTCTGAAGCGAGTGGCCGCCCGCCGGCGGCTGCCACCTGCCCAGCTCGTGCGGGAAGCCGTGGCTGAGTACGTCGTGGCGCACGCCACCTCCCGCGTCGCGCGCAGCGTGGGTGCGTTCGCCAGCACACGGAGCGACCTCGGCGAACGCGCCGAGGATCTGTTGCGGCGCGGGTTCGGGAAGTCGAAATGATTCTCGCGGACACCGGAGCGATGCTCGCCCTGATGGACCGCCACGACCGCCGTCACGAAGCGGTATCGGCGATCTACAGGGCGAATCCCGATGGCTGGGTGCTTCCCTGGGCGATTCTGCCCGAGGTGGATTACCTGGTCGCAAGCGAAATCGGCCCGCGCGCGCAGGACGTGTGGCTGAGCGATCTGGCGAGCGGGGCGTTTGCCGTCGAATGGGCCCGCGACGGGGACCTGGAAGCTGCCGCGCGCATCAACCGCCGCTACAAGTCGCTCCGGCTCGGCCTGGTGGACGCGACCGTGATTGCGCTGGCGGAGCGCCTGAAGGTGGAGGCCATCGCGACGCTCGATCTCAGGCACTTCGGCGCGGTCAGGATCAAAGGCACGCCAAGGCTCCTGCCGCGGGACGCGCAGGCGGGCGACAGGGAGCGGTGACAGGACAGGTCAACGCGGCACGGGACGCCGATCCCCACCAACGACATCTGGATTGCCGCGCTCGTGCTCGAGCACAACCTGGTCCTCCACGCGCGCGACGAACACTTCGAGAGACTTCCCCAGATACCGCGCGTGTGAACCGTCTACGGCGCCTTGATCGAGTCGTCTCGCACCCCAATGCGCGCGCTGGACACCAGCCAGGTGCCGTCGATCTTCGTGAGCGTGAGGCTGGCCGACCGCGCGTCGAGCGTGGCCGGGTCGGCCTCGGGATCGCGCGAAACCAGGCGCCCTTCCAGGTGCACGTCGGCAACCGAGGCCGCCTCACCAATCGCGATTCTCACGTTCAGCAGTTCGACGCTGAATGGTCCGAACTGCGTCAGCGCGCCGTGAGCGAGGCCCACGATCTCGTCGCGCCCGCGAATCGGCGCGTGGCCCTCGTCCAGGAAATAGATCACCGCATCATCGGCGAAGTAGCCGCGCAGTCGCGCCACCCGCGCGAGCCGCGCGAGGTCCGGCTCCTTCGAAGGCGTGCCGAGGGTTTCGGCCAGCGCGTCGAGCCGGGCCCGCACGCGCCGTTCCTCGCCGGGCATCAGAAAGTAGACGACCAGCGCGACGGCGGCGACCAGACCGCCAAGCAGCAGCCAGCGGTTTCGCGTTCGAACGTTCAATGCAGTGTCTCCGCGCGATTCTACATGGGCACCGGTTATTTGGACGACCCCGCGTGCCGTTCGGCTGGGTCTCGTTGTAGAGGGCGGGCGGCCACGCCATACTCCGCCACCTGGTCCTCCGGCTCGACCTGCGTGCGCGTGCGACAGATTACGCCATAATCGGCCGGGAGGATTTGCACTTGCAGCCGCCGATCCCGCTTCCGCTCCGCGATCTGGTTCCGCCGCCGTCGCTGTTCTGGCACGACAGCAGCCTTCACGGCCAGGCGCATGTTGCGCGTGTGATGGTCCACGCCTTCCGGCTGCTCGACGCCACCAGCGCGCATCACCTCGCGCCGGCGCTGTGGGCGGCCGTCTACCTGCACGACATCGCGCGGCGGCACGATGGCCACTGCACGCGTCACGGCGCCGACGCCTGGGCGCGCCTCCCGGACCTGCCCGAGGTGCAGTCGCTGTTTTCGAGGGGAGGCGTGAAGGAGAGCGACTACCCGGCAATCCAGACAGCGGTGACCGAGCACTGCCGGAGCGAGGTGCCTCCCGACCACCCGCACCGCGAACTCGCCGCGCTGCTCAAGGACGCCGACGGCCTGGATCGGGTGCGGCTGTACGACGTCGACCCCGCCTTCCTACGCCACCCCGAAGCGGTCGCGATGGTCGCGTTCGCGAAGCGTCTCTTCGAAGAGACGGACACCCGCCTGACGCCGGGCCCCGACTACCTCGAGCGGTTGTGGCCGGAGGCAGAGCGGTTGCTGGCAGGCCCGCCCTGATCCGCCCGCGCCTCCAGGCTTGAAGCCGGCCGCTACGCGAACAACTCCGCGAGTGCCAGCGCGAATCCTGGAAGGAGTGGGGTGCTGAGAACGCCGCCTTCTTCGCGGCTCAATTCCGCGACGCGCGGGAAGTCGCCGCTGTCCGTTCGGCGATAGATCTTCACGACCTCGATCTCGGGATCCGCCACCCAGTACTCCCGGACGCCGAAGCGGTCGTACAGGTGGCGCTTCGTCACTTCGTCGGAACGACGGCTGGAGGGCGAGACGATTTCGACGACCAGGTCCGGGGCGCCGTGCACTCGATCGCGGAGGATCTCGCGGCGCTCGTTCGACACGAACAGCAGGTCGGGCTCGACGACATCGACATCCGAGAGAACGACGTCGACCGGGGCGGCGTACACCTTGCCGAACGGGTGGACGCGAAGGTAGTTGTTGAGCGCCGTAAGGAGCTCACCCGAGATCCCCTGGTGACGGAGGCTGGGCGCAGGCGTCACGAGATGCTCCCCGTCGATCAGCTCGTGGCGCCGGCCGTCGTCGGGGAACTCGAGGTAGTCCCGGTAGGTGAGGCGGATCGGCTCGGTGCGCGCGGGCTGCATGTCGCTCGGCCTGTCCATAACCGGATTGTACATCGGCAGGCCTCGGCGGCCTGCTGTGCAAACAGAGAGCCGGATACTCGGCCGGCCGATCAGCCATTCCGCCCTACCCCGCCGCCACCTTCGCCTCGCGGAAGAAGTCGAGTCTGATCACACAACTGGCCGGTAGCCTCGGGAAGCCCTCTTCGACGTCGCGCGTCAGCGACGTCCGCGTGCCACCGGTGATTGCACGGAAGCGCTGGTCGAAGCGGAAGTTCCGGTAGTGGAACGGACACAGCAGGCCGCGTTCGAGCGCGTCCCACAGGCGCAGTTCTGCGGCGATGCGCCCATCGAACCACTCGAGCACGCTCTGCCCATCGGCGCGTTCCAGGCGGTCGAGCGCCCGGCGCTCTGTTGCACCGATGTAGGTCGTCGTCAGCACCCGCAGCGGCCGTCCACGTTCGCAGTGCGCCTACAGCGCGGATTCGAGCAAGCGCAGGCCGTTCCAGCGCACGAACGCGCACAGCACGTCGATCGAGTCCGCGGAGGGAATCTCCTGCTGGAGCGCATGCCCGACCCCGGGCTCGCCGCGCGCGTTGACGAGGAGACCGCTCGCGGACAGCGGCACGATCGGCCTTGGGACCCGCGCTGTCGTGCCGACAGGCAGAGCGGCGATCTGGTCCACCGCCCGCAGCTCAGCTGGCGGTGAGGCCACCAACTCGCCCGGCTCAGGACCTGCCGCCGGTGGCGCCACCTCGCGCAGCGGGTCCAGAATGACGTTACAGAGAAGCACTTGCTGATTCAACCACTCGTGTTCGGGCATCGCCCGAAGCACTCGTTCGAGCACCTGGTGGAGGTGCCGTGCGAGCGCGACGTGAGCGTCGGCGGAATCGAGCTGCGCTCGCTCGATGGCCAGTCGCGTCTGGTCAACGGCGCGAAGCACATTTTCCAACTCGCGCGTCACCAGTTGTTCGTAGAGACCGAACTTCAAATCCCTCGTCACGCTGCGGCTCCTCCAGATTCCAGATTCGCGGTGTGATGGCCGCGCATCTCCTCGCTATCGACACCCCGCATGGAAACTGGGGCGTGCTGTCCTTACCACATGAGCATGGGCCGCGGTCGGCCATGGGGCGGTTCGCCCGGTCAGGGGTGCCCCGCCGCGAGGGGTGCGATGGTTCGAGCCAGGGATCCAAGTTCCTGAAGGACCGCATCGAGCCGACCCTGAAAGCCCCCCTGACCATAGTCGTGCACATAGCGCGCAATGCGCTCGATGACTTCTCGAGTCAGCACGACTTGGTTGTCGTTCGAGATCTGCCGCTGAAGGTCGCGCAGCAGGCCTTGAAAGCCGCCTTGACCGTGGACGGGTCTGCGAAGCGCCTCGAGGGCGTCACGCCCGAGATCGATTGTTACAACAAACGTGTTGCCTCCTTCGCCACGTTCACGGCTTCCGCAAGAGGACGATTCGGTTGCTGTTGGTCCCCTTGCTGTTGTTGCTCACGCCCCAGCAGTTTGCAGTCTTCGTGAACCTCTGGGAATTGATCAGCACCAGCACGGTCTCCAGGCCGGCGGCCAACGCGCATCTGATCACCGACTCCTCCAGCCTGACGGTCCCGGCTCGAACCTCGCCGACCTCGAATGCCACCTGGCCGCCCACTCTGAGCACACGCCGAAGTTCCGTGAACACCGCCGTCATCGCGGCCTCCCAGTCGGCGAGGCGCTTCGGGACGGTGAGCTCGATGCTCCTGGCGTCGAAGCCACAGAACCAGCACCGCAGCCAGTTGTCCGTGGCGTAGTCCACGACGTCGAGGAACGGCGGCGACGTCACCACCAGATCAACGGAGTCCGCCGGCAACCCGGACGGCCCCGCCGCGGCGCCGGTGAAGATCCGTGTTCGCTCCGCCACGCGGGCCAGGCGTGCGAGAACCTGCGTGTCACAGTCCGCCAGCAGTGCCCTGCTCTTCGCCAGGATCAGCTCAGGCACGTTTCTTCTGGGTGGCGTCTGCCCGCGGTCGGTGTTGATCTTCTTCTGGCTCTGGACACTCACCGCCTGGTTGGGCGGGAGGCTGTAGACCGAGAAGAACCCCACAGAGTGCCCGGTCAGCCGATTGACTGCGACCATGCGGATCCACCTGTCGGCCGCGTCGAGCGCTCCCGACTCAGCACGGCCCAGCAAGTACTGCCTCAGCGCGTGAATCTCCGCGAGCGTCTCGGGATGGTAAAAGACGAGCAGGTCGTCCCAGGTCGTTCCGGAATTCGACCACGGGATCTCCTGGAGCCGCGCGGCCACCGCTCGGGCTGTCGGCGGCTGCAAGCGTGGCTCGACCAGCATCACGCTCAACGGATTGACATCGGAGCCGCACGGCACGCGCCCAAGAAGGGCAGCCTCGATCGGCGTTGTGCCCCTTCCCATGAACGGGTCATACACGACGTCGCCCGGCCGGGTCAGTCGTTCGATGAAGAATCGGGGAAGCTGAGGCTTGAAGCACGCTCGGTACGACACTTCGTGCAGGCTGTGCGCGGCCCGCTGGCGGCTGGTCCAGAACTCGTTGAGGAAGACGTCGACTTGCAACGCTCCGCCGCTCTCGACCGCGACTGTGGCTTCGTTCACAATGGTCGTCTTGCCCTGCCATCGGAAGTCGCGCAGTTCGTGGCGGAGGTCGTCAAAGGCGTCAGAGAGCAGGGGCAAGTCAACGGTCATGTCCGTGGTTCTCGATGGCACGTAACGCGGTAAAGGCCCAGATGAGATCCGGGTGGCCGGGGCCGTCACCCTGCCGTACTGAACGGGTGGCTGGAGTGTACAGACTCAGGTAACTCCCGCCAAGCGAGGCAGACCGGTAACCTCCCGACATCGCGGGCACCCGGAAAACAGCTTGACAATTGGGGCGTTTTCGCATTATCTTCGCCATTGCATGAGTGATAGATCCGCGATCGAGTGGACCGACGCGACGTGGAACCCGGTACGTGGTTGCTCGAAGGTGAGCGCCGGCTGCAAGTTCTGCTACGCCGAGGTCTTCGCCGAGCGGTTTCGCGGCGTTCCGGGCCACCCGTTCGAGCAGGGGTTCGATCTCCGTCTTGTTCCGCAGAAGCTGAATGAACCAACAGGCTGGCGGAAGCCGAGGCGGATCTTCGTCAACTCGGTGAGTGACCTCTTTCACGAGGACATTCCCACCGACTATCTTGCCGCCATCGGCGACGTGATGCGCCGGGCAGATTGGCACGTCTACCAGGTGCTGACCAAGCGGCACCAACGGATGCACGATCTGCTGACGGGCCCCCTGAGCTGGATGACCCGCTTGCCTCACGTCTGGTTTGGCGTCAGCGTCGAGAACCGCACGCACGGTCTGCCACGCCTTGCGGCGCTCCGTGACACGCCCGCCGCCGTCCGGTTCGTGTCGATGGAACCCCTCCTTGAGGATCTCGGCACCGTCGATCTCTCCGGCGTCGACTGGGCGATCGTCGGCGGAGAGAGCGGCGCGCACGCTCGCCCGATGGCTCGGGATTGGGTGTTGGAGATTCGACAGCAGTGTCGCGCGCAAGGGGTCGCGTTCTTCTTCAAGCAGTGGGGCGGCGTACACAAGAAGGCCGCGGGCCGCGCGCTCGATGGCCGCACGTACGACGAGTTCCCGATGGTCGCGTCGCAGGGTTTGACGGAGGCGTCGCGATGGCACGTTTCTCGGACCCGAACCCGGGCTACTGGCAGGAGTACAGCCCTTTCCAGAACGTCAAGCACGATCTGATTCGCTGCTACCTGGGTGGCTGGTTCGCCAAGCTCGGCACCTGGGCCGGGCGCGTCGTGTACGTGGACACACACGCGGGCCGCGGCCGATATCGCTCGGGACAGCCCGGTTCACCGCTGATCGCGCTGACAACATTCCTCGGCCATTCCTTTCGAGGCCAACTGCTCACCAAGTCTGAGTTTCTCTTCCTGTTCATCGAGCAAGACGACGCCAACCTGGCGGAGCTGCGTCAGGAACTCGCGGCCATGGGCCCCTTGCCCGAGCGGGTGCAGGTCACATGCGTCGCGGGCAACGCCTTCGACAGGCTGTCGGAACTCCTCGAGCGGCTCCGCCAGGAGCGCGCGAAGATGGCGCCCGCGTTCGTCTTCGTCGATCCGTACGGCTTCAAGATCCCTGGCCGCCTGCTCAGAGACTTGATGGCGGCTGGCCGCGTCGAGCTCTTCATCAACGTCATCTGGCGCGAACTCGACATGGCCGTCAGGCAGAGGCCGGAGCCACGCACGGGGATGGCGGACACACTCGATGCCATCTTCGACGGAGATGACTGGCGACGGGAGATTGACGGTGGCGATGTCGAGACTCGCATGGACCAGGCCGTCGCGCTGCTCGGCAGGAAGATCGCAGCACGCTGGTGGACGTACATCAGGATGATCAGCGGAGGACAGGCAACTCGATACCTCCTCCTGCATCTGACCAACCACGATAGCGGCCGGGATCTGATGAAGGACTGCATGTGGAAGGTCTGCCCACACGGCGGCTTCTACGTCCTTCGATCGGAAGATCCGACCCAACCGCGCCTCATGGAACCGGAACCCGACCTCAACCCTTTACGCGGCTGGGCGCTGCAACGCCTGCGGCAAGGCCCACGGCGCTGGAACGAGCTCGACGACGAGCTACGGCCTGAGATCTGGCGAGCGTCACACTTGGGCGAAGTGATCCGTGCACTCAGGGCCGAAGGCGTGATTGTCGCAGACGGGTATCACGGAAGGTTCTCGCGCAAGGCCAACCCCCTGCTGCGGCTGCGGCCGCCTGAATGATGCCGGCCAGTGTCCGCCGGAACCCGGACCCCGACGAGAATCTGCCCGAGGGGAGGACTTGCACTTGCGACCGCCGCCGATCCCGCTTCCGCCCCGCGATCTCGTGCCGCCGCCGTCGCTGTTCTGGCACGACAGCAGCCTCACGCGGCAGGTGAAGACGTTCCTGGACGAGGGTCGCTACTACCCCATCTGAACGTCCCGGAAGCCGACGCATGTCGGGCGTCACCCTATGATCGCCACGAACTGTGAGGGTTCCAGTCGGAACGACTGATCGAGAGCACCGCGCTTCGTAAACAATCGCGGATGACGTCGGAAGTCGAACGCGCGGTACAAATGGTAGCAGTCATTCGCTTCGCGCGACACCGCCACCTCGTTCTTGCTCACAAAGAAGGGGGTCAACGATCCGTACGCGGTCGTCTTTACCTCGATAAAGCGTTCTTCCCCAGAGATCTCGAAGGATAGGACGTCGAAGCCTAGCGCATCGCCTCGTGTCTCGGACACCCGTTCCACTTTCGCAGCAAGCCGCTTTTTGCCCGCCTGAATCAGCCGCGCTGCCTCGAATCGAAGGACAAACTCCTCGCCTGCGCCGCCTAGTGACCGGTTCCGGGCCTCCATCGCGAGGTAATCGATGCTGCGTCGACCTGGTGGCCGCTCCCGAACCTGACTCGACTGATAACGCCTTGCGTCGGGATCCGGGGTTGGAGGCTCCACCAACGCCGCCAAGATGTCCTCGATGGTCGGAACCGCCGCGGGTTCGGTGACCTGAGCCCGAACGAGCTCCATGAGGTTCCCGCTTCGAGCAAGTCGATCGGATACTACCTCCCAGAGCAATTGTTGATAGTTACGAAGCGGCTTGTACCCAGAGATGTAAACGAAGCCAAGCTCAATGAGAATTGCGCTAACATTCTGATGCTTCCGCTCGATCGCCCCGTCCGTTCGGTGGTTGAGGAATACAGAAAGACGACGACGGTGCTCGGACTTGTTGTACTCAAGCCCGTTAAGCTCGCGTTCGAGCATATCGAAGTAGTCAGCAACCGTCGCCTCTACCTCGACGCGACTCCAATCGTCAGCCATAGTCTCGGCCGTGTGTTGGTAACGATCAACATCAACCCCGGTGTCTATCGTTCATGCCAAGCGCCATTGCTCGAGGCGCTCGTCACGCGCTATGGTTCACAGCAGCAGCCCACGGACGGAGCGGACCCGCAGCCGGACGCCGACACGCATGCGGCGGCTCGGATGGTAACACGAGTGGGAGCAGACCGACCTGGACGATGGAAGCCTGGCGCCGCTTCAATCCTTCGATGTTCAGATCCTCTCGCGTGGTATTGTTGCCCCGCCGCCACAGGCAGAGTTGTCGTATGGAATGCCCTTTGTGCCGGATTGAGCCACTTCGAATCGCCCTCGCAAATACGGTCGCAGTGGCCGTACGCGACACCTTCTCCGTCAACCCCGGTCACACCCTCGTCATCCTCCGCCGCCACATTCCTTCGTGGTTCGACGCGATCGCGGATGAGCGCACCGCGTTGATGGCCCTCGTTGACGAGGTGAAGGCGTCCCTCGACAAGGAGCTCCATCCAGACGGCTACAACATCGGCATCAACGTCGGCGAGGCGGCGGGCCAGACGGTGATGCATCTGCACGTTCACGTTATCCCTCGGTTCGCGGGCGACGTGGACGACCCGCGCGGGGGCGTGCGGTTCGTGATCCCCGCGCGCGGGAACTACCAGCGGCCGGGCCACATCCCGCAGGCGAGAGAGTAGCGTGCAGGGACACAGGCCGGAACAGGACCTCGTCGCGTTTGCGGAGCGCGTCCTGGCGCTGCTCGACCAGGGCTCGTTTGTCGCCACCTACAAGTACGCGGTCCTCCTCGCGTTGATGGACCTGTGCCTCGAGGGGACGAACCGCCACGGCCACGCCCCGGACTGCGTCACCACTCGCCAGCTCGCCGGGAAGGTGATCGAGCTGTACTGGCCGCAGACCTCCGAGTTCGGCGGCCGGACGTTACGGCAGAACCGCGGCCGCCAGGCGCGCATTCTCGCCGACATTGCCGGGTTCCGCGCATCCCTCGCGGACCCGTCCGCGCCGCTCGATCGCGCACGCGGCGAGGCGCCGAGGCAGTTCGGGCGGCTCGTGGACACGGTGGAGTGGACGCTCATCCTGATGCCGCTTCCCCGCCTGCAGGTGGTCGGCGGCGAAACCGAGCGGCTGCTCTACCAGGTCGGATGGGGCCTGGAGATCGAGCGCAGCCGCGGCATCGTGGCGGGGTACCAGACGACCGGCACCGGGTTCGACAACCGCATCCTCCTCTACCCCGGCGTCGGCGACCACCTGGTGATGCTGAACGGCCTGCTCAGGCCGCTCGTCCACCGCGCGTGGAGCGCGATGGTCGCGCAGTTGAACGACCTCGACGAGTCGCGGCTGGAGTCGTTCCTCTTTGGGACGGATCGGATCGCACTCGCCGCGGTGCGGCCGGGACTGCTCGACCTGCAGGACGGCCGGTGCTTCTACTGCGGCGGCGCTCTCAGTCGGAGTTCGGACGTGGACCACTTCATCCCGTGGGCTCGGTACCCGGACAACGGCATCGAGAACCTGGTCCTCGCCGACGTTGGCTGCAACCACGCGAAGAAGGACTTCCTGGCGGCCGGCGAGCACGTGCGCCGCTGGCGCGAGCGGAACCTGGCGCGAAGCCAGGCGCTCGTCGGGATCGCGGGCGCCGTGCGATGGGAAACGCATGCCGAGGAGACGCTGGGCGTTGCCCGCGGGCTCTATCTGCGCCTCCCGCCGAGCGCACGGCTGTGGCTGCGCGGGCCGGAGTTCTGCCCACCGGATCCGGACGGGTTGCAGGAGACGCTGGCGTGAGGCGGACAGGTGCGCGTGACGCGCCCGCATCACGGGTCTGTCCTCACCGACGGCGAGACGCGATCGAGGACGTGCCGACGTACGCCTTGCCAGGACGCGAAGCGTTGTTCGCCGACCGCCTGCGGCAGGACGCCGTCATCCGCAACGTCGAGATGATCGGGGAGGCAGTCAAGGGGATTTCCGAGAATTGGAGGATCGGGCGAACAACTCCGCCAGTTCCAGCGCGAATCCAGGCAGGAGCGGGGTGTCGAGCACGCCGCCCTCTTCGCGCGTCAGTTCCGCGATGCGCGGGAAGCCTCCGCTGTCGGTGCGGCGATAGACCTTGACGACCTCGATCTTCGGGTCCAGCACTTCACGCCGTTCGTTGGACACGAACAGGATGTCCGGCTGGACGACGTCGGTGTCCGAGAGGATGACGTCGAGCGGCGCGGCGTAGACCTGTCCGACGGGGTGGGTCCGCAGGCTGCCCAACGCCAGGGACAGGCGGCCTGACAACTCCTGGTGTCGGCGGGTTGGCGCAGGCGTCACGAGGTGCTCTCCGTCGATCAGCTCGTGCCGCCGGCCATCGTCAGGGAAGCCGAGATAGTCCTCGTACGTGAAGCGGATCGGCTCGGCGCGCGCGGGCTGCATGTCGCTCGGCCGACCGGCTGCGTCTCGGACCGCGGTGCCTAGGACGCGGGCCTCAGCGGGGCCGCGAGCGCCAGCGGTCCGACAACCAGTGCAAGACAAGCGGCCAGCGCCCACAGTCTCTATCGCACGACGCCTCGATCTGGAGGCAACACGCAATCGTGGCAGCGACACTATCGCCATCGGGGCGAGCACGGCCCGGGCGCGCCGCCCGGTCCCGGCCTCCGATGTCACGGAACGCCGAGCCCGAATCGCGCGACGAGCCGGTCGAACGGGATGGCAAACGCGCGTCGGCCGTCCGTCGAGACGGCGAACAGGAGCCCCGCGATCCTGCCGGCGCTCAAGGACGCGCGGCTGACGAGAACGGCGCCCGAATCGCCGCCTTCCGCGAGCACCGCGCTCGGCTCGCTGTCGCTCACGAGGAACTCGAGCACGTTGTCGTACTCGTCCGACGCCGCGCTGTCGAGCAGCCGCGCGTGAAAGGCGCTGAAGTCCCCCAGCGTGTAACCCGTGCGTGCGCCGACCTTGTGAACGGCCGTCTTGTCGTTCTGCACGGCGTCGGCGGTCAGGAAGCCTGCGAGCGGCCCTATCCGCGGATCCCACGCGGTATTCGTTGCGGAGCGATCCGGGTTGGAGAGCTCGATGAGGGCTGCATCGACGTACCCGTGGGAGCGGACCTCGTTTCCGACGAACCCGTCGGTCGTGTGGCCGAGCAGCCACTCCTGGCGCGGGAACTGCGGCTGCGGCTGGTAGACCTGGATGTCCTTCGGAACGGCGCCGCCGCCGTCGTGCACCACGTGTCCCGCGGTCAGCAGACGCGAGGCCGACCCGATCCGCACGACGCAGCCGAAGGTTCCCGGGCCGCCGCCTGTCGCGATCAACCCGATCTCGGCGCCGCTGGACACCGGGTTCAGCAGATCATGGTTTCCGGCCGCGCGCACGATGCGCGGAAGCTCCACGACGTCGGTGGGCAGCCAGCGGGACTCGTACGTCCCACGGCCCACGGGAACCAGCACGCGGGCGCTTCCGGGCAGCCGCTCGTGCGGATGCAACGAGGCGCGTTTCTCCCGCACGTAGATCTTCACAGCGCGGCGGCCGGTGAGCTGTCCGGCATGCTCCTTCACTCCAAGGCCGACGCTGACTACGCCAGGAAAAGACCGCAGTCGCGGGTATTCGGCAATGACCGCTCGATGCCACCGGGCCTGCAACAGGATGCGTGTGCCGGGTGTCATGGCTTGAAGATCATGCCAAAGATGTCCTTGAAGAGCTGCATCTCGAGCGTCGCGCCGGCGAAATATCCATGACGGAGCTTCTGCTGGAGGATGGTGGTTTCCGCCGTCAGCGTCTGGCCGGCCACGACGCCTGGCGGCAGCGCGTCTCCGAACCCGAGGTGCACGCCGGCCTTCAGGCCGATCCCGACGCGGCCCGGCAGCCAGCCGAGCCCGAACAGAAAGTTCTTCGTCGGCTCGGATAGCGAGAAGCCGATGAGCGCGGAAAGGTCCCGCGTCCACGAGGGCCTCGGCTCGCCCGCGTACCGCGGCTTCCACGGGAACCCGTCGCGGGGCACGAAGTTGATCATCAGCTCGATCGTCGGCAGAAAGTGGTAGTCACGGTCGCGCGTCTGGACGAAGAACTTCTCGGTGGTCTTCCCGTCGGCGAGCGTGCGTTCGGCGACCTGGTACTGCTGATCCTTCATCGTGCTGGCCATGAACCCGGCGCTGAGCTGAAACCGGTAAAGGTTGTGAATCTCGAAGATGCCCGTCCGGACCGCCGCAAGATCCTGCAGCGACGTCTGGACCGCCCTCGGTGCGCCGACGTCTTTCGTGTCGGCATCGACGAGACGGTCGCCGGGGCGGATGGCATTCAGGTCGAACAGCCGCACTCGGGTGCCCTGCTTGACCGTGACCGACACTTCTGCCGATCCAAACCAACGCCCCAGGGTCCGCTCGGCCATCGACGCCGGCAACGGCGCCTGCTGCACGACGCAGTTCCCTTCGGCGCCCAGCTCGATCGTCTTGCGGGTAATCTTGTCCAGCAGTTCCTGGAACTCGTACACGCTCATCGAGTCGGTCGCGGCCTTTTCGGCGCTCGGCCCGATCGGATTGTCCGGGTTCTTGCAGTCCTCTGCCGGACAGCCGGTGCTCTTGGGATCCCGATACCGGCAGAGCGCGGCCACGACCGGGCGCGCGTGCTCGAGCCGCGCGACGGCAACGGCGATCGCGGTTGAATTCTCGAAAAGTACCGTCAGGTTCTTCTTCAGCTTTGCCACGCTCGCGGCGGTGGCACCTTCACGAGCCTGCTGGGCGTTCAAGTTGTCGAGGAAATGCGTCAGCTCCCCAGGCGCGGGAGGCGTGCGGTCCACTGCGTATCTTCTTGTCGACGGGTCGACCTGCAGCCGATCGACCCACCCGAGACGGGTCTGCGGCGGAAAGGCTGCGGTGAAGTCGTTCCAGAAGTGGCTCAGGCCGCAGCTGTCGAGATCGAGCGCCGCCGAGAGCCTGGGGTTGTCGAGCAGCTTGACGTCTGAAACGACAGTAGCCGCGATCTCGCGCATGCCCGACGCCTGGATCTCCGCGAGAAGCGCGCGCTGGCGCTCGATGATCCGTATCAGGCGTGCCAATCCGTCGAGGATGGCCCTGGCCTCCTCCTCAGAAGTGACAGTAGGAGTGGAAGCTGCGGCAACCGGGGCGGGAGCCGAAGCACTGGAGGTTCCGGCGCCGGGAGGTGCAGCAGCCGCCGCGCCCTTCGTTGTGGGACAGTACCTGTCGTAGGTCGGGTCGAAGCCGTGCGACAGAGCGTCCAGGTCGTTCTTGATCCGCTTCGCGGACACGACCAGGAAGCCGTCGCCACCTGTGTTCTTCAGCTTCGCGTTCAGCAAGGCGATGAGTCGAACATCGTCGTTGCCCAGCAGCTGCACGAACTCCGGGGTGGAGGTTGGATCGAGAATCACCTGCTTGACATAGTCCTGCAGCTCGTGCTTCGTGTCGGACGATTCCCATCGATCGAGAAAGTAGTACAGGTCGTCG
>Ga0315279_10002377_pt1 | contig 28422 bp, 20 predicted proteins | sample YL17G06_20_MG_FD_203694 | JGI IMG/M metagenome (GOLD analysis project Ga0315279, IMG submission 203694) | Sediment microbial communities from Yellowstone Lake, YNP, Wyoming, USA - YL17G06_20 | ecosystem: Environmental > Aquatic > Freshwater > Lake > Sediment | place: USA: Wyoming | collected... | reverse complement strand
CCATTCATACCGAACATAACGAATATAAAAATTATGAAAACAATGTTCAGAAAGTTCAGAATGTTCAGAATGTTCAGAAACTTCAGTTTATGGTGAGCAACTTGTCCTGAGAGAAGTCGAAGGAGGTCGAACCATCTATGGTGAGTATATGCGTTTCTCAGAAAAAAAATTGCAAACAGCAAACCCACGAAAGGCACGAAAGCCACGAAACACACATGACCATCTCTTATATTTCTTTGTGTTGTTTCAACTTAAGAAAAGGAATGAAAAAAATAAAAAAATTCTCAAGAAACACACGAAAGGCACGAAACACACGAAACCCTACTTCCAGAAATTCTTGCTCTCTGTCGGTACTCCTCACCAACGGGGAATGAGGCCTGTTTCTCAACACCCTGTTAGATCGGGCCTATATCTCTTAATGATGAATTCGCATATGCGATTTGTGCCATGGTGGTCTTGGTGGTGAGATGGGACTTCCAATAGTCATAACCTTTGTGACCGCGGGGAAAATCCTCATCATTAAGCACCTGCATCGTAACTTCGATACTTGCCCGTATAGGATTCAGATTAGGATCAAACATCTCTTGTTGATGCTTCGGCAATGGGAATTGCCGAAGCTAAGGAGTATAGGCATTTCCTTCAGTATGAGTCCTTCAGAGTTAATTCTAATGCCAATGCATCAGGTTTTTTCCAGTCTCAAATCTCAGTCTCACTCTATCCTAGCTCTCCGTCTCAGTCTAAGATTCCAGCATTCTTTCTCTAACCATCCGTATGGGGATGGTGCCGTAGCTTAAAAGCTGGTCATGGAATTTCTTTAGGTTGAAAGCTTTGCCAGAAGCTTTTTTGAAATCATCCCTTAATTTCAAAATCTCCATCTTGCCCATGATGTAGGTCATGGGCTGGGTAGGAGTGTAGGAATATCTTTTGACTTCGGCGATGGCGTTGGTCTTTTCTAATTTTGCCACATCCACTAACATGTTCACCGCCCGATCAAAGCTCATCCTGTGGGTGTGCAAGCTCGCATCGATCACCACCCGGCAAGCACGCCAGAGCTGATCCTTTAGTTGAAGGAGTCGGGTCTCCGGCTTGGTGTAGAACCCTTCCTCATACATCAGCTCCTCACAATAAAGCGCCCACCCTTCAGCAAAGAGTGCAGTGCCAAATTCACGCCGAACTTTTGATTTTATCTTATTAGAATGAACCAATTGAAGATGATGTCCGGGATAAGCTTCATGCAAGGCGGTCAATACCGCTCCATTAGAGTTGTGTCCTTGTAACTGTTCCTCTTGTTGTTTTTGAGGTAGTTTCTCGTTTATCGGCGTTACCCAAAAGAATCCTTCTTGTCTTTTCTCAAAGGGGGCTGGCGACATATATCCGCCATAAGGGATAACGTTTCTCTGAAAAATTGGAGTCTCTACTATGGTGAGGTTCTCACCTTTTGGGATGGTGACCAAGTCCCGTTTCTTGACAAAGTCTCTGGCTTTTGCCATCTCTTTCTTGTAGAACTCAAGCAGACTCTCTTTGGATGGATATTTCTTTTTCAGATCAGCCACAATCTCGGTCCAGCTCTTTTGGGGATTTATCTTTTTAGCCAAGAATTTCATCTCCGCCTGAGTTTCTTTGATGATTCGATTCCCCATAGATAAAAGATCATCCGCGGTGTATGGAAGCTGGTGGTGGACGGATAGAAGAAAATTGAAGAACTTTTCTCCTATGGCGAACCGACCTTTGGATCTGGGAAGAAGTCGCTTTTTTAGAAAGTCTTCGTAATCGTCAAAAGCCGAAATCGCCTTTTGATTGGCGGCCAAAAGCTCTTTTTTGAGGCGCGGCACTTTTTCGGCAAAGAGTGGTACCATCTGCTTGAAGAATTCTTTCCCATTGGCGGTGGTCTCGATGGCGATTTCAGTCCATATCCTGGGGATGTCTTTTCCCCTTCTTAAATTCTCCTTGCCTTCTTTCATCAAGCGAGGAACCTGTTTCAATCTTCCCAAAATTGATTTCATTCTCTGGTTTAAAGGAGCGAAATCACGCAAAATAAGGATGTAGGAGCCAAAGAGAGCGGTTTCCGGATATTGTGGGGCATACCTTTGAAACCAATGTAACTTTTCCTCCCATGCGATCTCCACCTCCAGAGAATTCCTCAACATTTTCCAATCCATCTTTTCATCTATGGAAAGTCTTGTTTTTTCAGTATGGATTTTGGAGTCAGAAGAGAATTTATCTAATCTCTTCAAGTATTCTTTTGTCCTTTTGAGATGTTGCCTTCGAGAGTCCGGATCGGTTTTATCTAATTTGTCATCATACTTATGAATTCCTGAAAAGGTAGCCGCCACCGGGCTATCTTTCCAGCGAAACTCTAAAACCTCGTCAACCAAATTATTAAATTCTTTGTTCATGTCAATCCTCTCCGAGCTTAGTTTATGATTTTTAATTCAAAGAGTATTAACGCGAGACAAGTCTCGCTACTCCGTTTTAGTATCCCTCCCTCGGAGTAGCAGAGCTTGCTCTGCGTTCCAAAATGATGCGACACAAGTGTCGCTACTCCTTTTTCTCTCTTTGCTTCTTTTGAAATTCGCGGGCTTGGTGCATGAAGGCTTCCAGGCGGGTGATCTCGTTGGCGTCCTCTAATCCTTCGTAAGCTATGTTCAACCAGGGGAAGTTTCCAAAATCCTCTCTTAGCTTTTTGGAGATGGCCATGACGATGGTTCCGGGCATGCAGGTGAAGGGCATCGCATTTATTATTCCCGAAAGGCCCTGATTTATATACTCGATGGCTTTACCAATGGATAATATGGCTTCGCCTCCAAAGGACTCATGCAGGTAAGGGCTGGCAAGATCCAAAACATCCTCTACCTTAGGCTCGTGACAGCCCAGAATTGATCCTTCCAGTCTCTTCTCCAACCGATGTTCTTTCCTGTTCTGCACCCAATCGGTCAGCCATCCTTTCAAATATTCTTTGGGCTTTCTCTGCATCAGACTATCTCTTTTGTACATACAGGTGGTATAGCAGATCCACTCGCTCATGGGTGCCACCCAAGCCTCCCCTCCTAAGACTTCAATCTTTCTCACCACGTCATTGTTGGAGAACCTGTTCAATCTTATGTAAATCTCACCGACTACTCCTATGATTGGCTTTCTTTCCTCTGAGCATCTTTCGATTTTTAGAAAGAGGTTCTTTGCCCAGGTGATGGTTTCCTCTATATCTCCTTTGCAGGCTATGGTTCTGGCTAACTGCTCCAAACACACTCGGTAAAGCCGATCCGTCTCCCCTTTATTCTTCTCATAGGGTCGGGTCTGCCGGGCAAGTTTTATTAAAAGGTCTGCTGCCACCATTCCTCTCCAAGCCAGCTTTCTAAAATTGCCGTCCAAGTTTGGAATGGAGGAATAGGAATCTTCGGAATCCGGGGAAACGATGGGTATGTCCGAATAACCAAAATCGTCTAATATCATTCGATGCAGATTGTGGTATTGTCCGAAACGACAGGGACCATTGGCTTTGGGCATAAAGAAGGCCACCTTGTTTTTATCCAAACCCGGTTTTTTCAAAAACTTGATTAGGTCTCCGGTGGTCAGAATGCAAGGATAGCACTCCTTGCCTGAGGTGAATTTCCTCCCCCAGATCAAAGTCACCTCATCCGATTCGTCCAGGACATAAGCCTCTCTGCCGGAGGCGCGTAAAGCCGACTGAAAAGCGAAGGCGTGATCGCACATATAGGGAATATACAAAACTCTATGGTCCTCGAGGGGACGCTTAACACCTATTTGTATTGGAGCTTCTCTTTTGGGTTCACATTTTGTTTCATCGTATTTTTTCAGGCTATCTAAGAAAGCCTCACAACGAGTGATCACTCCCGCATCGGCAGAATGTTCATCCAGCTCTATCAAAAGATGAGGCTTCCCCTTCAAATTTCTTTTGAAGAAATGGGTGATGAATGAATCGGGACCGCACCCGAAATTGGAGACGTATATGCCGAAAAGATTGGGATGCTTTTTGATGATCTCAGAGGCTACTAAAATCTTCTGCCCAGATTTCCAATACATGTTAGGCAGATGATCCTTATCAATTTTGGCTCCGCCCATCAAGAAATCCATAGGGAGAGCCAATACCCCCAAATCTCTTAGCTTTTTAGGAAGATTTAAGCTGAGATCCAGATCACAGGTGTTGTAAGGTCGCCCCACTATGACTAAAACCTTTTGATCTTCCTTCAGACTATCTAAGATTTCCTTCCCTTTATCCTGAAGCCTTTTGTAAAATTCCTCCTGGCAGGATTCGGCTTTTAGGAGGGCGGCCCTGATCTTACTTTTTTGCCTCTTCAACTCCTTTCCCAGTTGGTAAAGTTTTTTTAAGAGAATAGTTTGGTCCAGCTTAAAATGAATGGGAAAGGTGAGCATCTTGGTATCCTGATGCTCGATATCTATGGCAGATTTAATCACATAGGGAAGAGCCTGAACGTATGGACAGGCATAAGTTTCTTTTTGAGAGTCGTCCTCTTTTTTCATATTGATCAAGCTGGGAAGGAAGATGTAGTCGACCTTCTTTTTCAAAAGATTTAAGATATGTCCGTGCGCCACTTTGACCGGAAAGCAGGTTTCAGACAAAACCTGCTCTACCCCTTCGCGGATGATCTCCTTGTTGGTTTTATCCGAAAGGACGACTTCAAATCCCAAATTTTCAAAGAAAGTAGCCCAATAGGGGAAAAACTCATAGAAAAATAAAACGCGAGGAATGCCGATTTTTTTCTTTTTTCTCTGCTCTTGACTTTCACTTTTCGATACAAACTCTTTATGAATATTAAAAAGGATTCTTTCTCTCTCTTTAAAAAGATCAGGGAGTTTGGATTCTCTTTGCTTTCTTTGGGTATCATATTTTTCGCATCTGCTTCCATAGTATAAAGGCAACTCCCCTTCCACCCGAACTTCTTTTATTTCACAGTGGTTGGCACAATCTTTACATTCAAAGGTGTTTATGGTATACCCTCTTTCGGAGAGGTCGAATCCCTTGAAATTGCTTTTCTGTCCTTCAGGATGAATCTTAAGGATGAATCCATCGTAGTTCTCCATGGCTAAGATGGCGGCGCCGATGGCTCCGGTGACGTCGTGATGAGGCGGAACGGTGATCCTTTTTCCGGTCACCTTTTCAAAAGCCGCCACCACGGCTTTGTTCCATGCCACTCCACCCTGGAAAAAGATGTTATTTCCCACTCTTTTATCTTGCACCACTTTGTTGAGATAATTGTATACGATGGAGTAAGCCAACCCCGCCACCAAGTCTTCCTTGGGGACTCCCGACTGCTGATGTGCCACTAAATCCGATTCCATGAAGACCGTGCATCTTTCTCCACAGTTGACCGGACATTTTGATTTCAAAGCTAACTCTCCGAATTCCTCTTCTATATTTATATTTAGTTTTTCCGCCTGCTCTTGCAGAAAAGAACCTGTTCCTGCGGCGCATACCTTATTCATCTCGAAATCTACCACTGCTCCGTCTTCCAAGCTGACATATTTGGAATCCTGTCCACCGATCTCGAAGATGGTGTCCACATGGGGATCGATGTTCACAGCGGCTATGGCTTGAGCCGTGATCTCATTGTGCACCACGTCTGCTCCCACAAAATCTCCGGTTAAATATCTTCCCGAACCAGTAGTTCCTACCCCTAAAATGTTTACCTTATCTTTGATCAGATTCCCTACCTCTTTTAATCCACGCCTCACCGCTTCAATGGGTCTTCCTTCGGTCATCAGATAAGAGCGGGCGAGCACATTCTTGTCTTTGTCAATAGCCACCACATTAGTGGAAAGCGAGCCTACGTCTATTCCCAATAAGGCATCGATTTTATATGCGTCAGGAACTTTATGGCTTCTGGTCACCTCATAATATTTGTTTTCTGGGAAATCAAAGATCAAGGGTTCTTTGCCTTTATGCTCCTTTTTCTGAGATGAGAAATATTGATTCAAATTATCTATCCCGGCAAATTTGGTCTCTTCTTTTACAACTCCTATGATAGATAAAGCGGCGCCGATTGCTCCCATCTCCTTATGAAACTCAGGAACTACCAACTCCCCTTCTGCCAATTCAAACACGCTTTCAAATGCTCTTCTCATTCCCAGATTGGAAGCCACGCCGCCCACAAAAGAGATAGGTTTTTCCATCTTTTTCCCCTTAGCCAGACCGCTTTTAAAATTTCTGGCCATGGCAAAGCATAAACCAGCCACTATGTCATAATCCGGGGTGGCAATCTGCTGAAGATGGATCATATCCGACTTGGCGAAGACGCTGCATCTTCCTGCAATTCGAGGAGGATTTTTTGACCTTAAGGCTAATCTGCCGAATTCATCTTCGATGGATATTTTCAACCTATTTGCCTGCTGATCCAAAAACGATCCGGTCCCAGCCGCACACATGGTATTCATAGAGAAATCTTCTAAAACTGAGCTTTTAGAGATTTCATCATAACGTAGAAGAACGAGCTTTGAATCTTCTCCTCCCATCTCTATTACCGTTCTGACCTCCGGACATAAAAATCCAGTGGCTTTGATACAAGCGATCACCTCGTTTATGAAGCTTCCCCCTAAAATGGAAGCCAAAAGCTTTCCCCCGGTTCCGGTGGTGGCTGCCGATTTGATCTCTCTTGGATCAACTTCACGGAAAAGGTCTTCCAGTATGGTTTTTGTGGTAAGAAGGGGTTGTCCTTTCGATCTCCGATAATAGCTTTTGAGAACTTCGCCTTCCCGGGAGAGAAGGACCACCTTCACGCTCACCGAGCCAACATCAATGCCTAAAAAGAGATTCTTACTCATGGTTTTCCTAAATAAAAGTTTGATTTCATTCCTATGACCAACTGACCTCGGGCATTCTCCTCCCTTCATCCAAAATCAGACATATTATATAATTTGAAGTTTGATTTGTAAAGGATTTTTTTAGAAAGAATTAAAAAGGAGATTGGTCAACGGATGAATCGGATTAAACGGATTTTCATCTGTTCATCTGTTTAATCTGTTGGGAAATTGATTTCTGGGTTCAAAAAATATTTGCCAAAAGATTTTTAAGTTATATCTTATCTTGGTTTATAGATTGTATTTTTCGCTTAAAGAGAAACTTTCCCTATGTCTTTGAAAGCCCTTTTATTTCTCATCTTGGCAGGTTTGCTTCAGGCTGTTTCGAATCTATGGATAAAAGAAAGCCAAAGGAAACTTGCCTTTATGACCATGGCTTCTTTAATTCCTCTTATATTTTGTTTTCCTCTCTTTGTCTGGGCACACCAAGAATCTGCGATCAAATTCTGGTTATGGATGGGCATAATCGCTTGCGGAGGAACCGGAGCAGTTTATTATCTATTTCTGGGAGAAGCTTATGATAGAGACGATCTTTCTGTAATCTTTCCTGTGGCCCGTGGTTTTGGGCCTATATTCATTTTAATCTTTGCTTTAATTCTCTTGAAGGAACATATCTCTCTTTTAGGGCTCTTAGGCATCCTGATCGCCGTTTTCGGCTCATATGTGATCCATCTCCCATCCTTTAGATTCTCCGACCTTTCTATTCCATTCAAAGCCTTCAAAAGCAAATCTTTTCTTTATTCCATGGGAGCAGGAGCGTGCACCGCCGCATATTCACTGGTCAATAAGAAAAATTTGGAAACAGTGGATCCTTTCACTTTACTCTATCTGATATTTGGCTTTATGGTGCTATTTTTATTTATTTTCGTTGCGGGTAAAAACAGAACCTCTCAGATAAAAGAAGAAGCAAAAAGTAATAAAAGAAATCTTTTGTTAATGGGGATTTTAAACTTCTTTGCCTCTCTTTTGGTGCTATATGCTTTAAAGATCAGCAAGGTCAGTTATTTGGGCGCAGTAAGAAATGTGAGCATAGTCTTTGGAGTTCTGTTAGGGGGTTTCTTTCTCAAGGAAGGATACGGGAAGATAAGGTTAATCGCCTCCCTATTTATCTTTTGGGGGAATTTTTCTCATCTCCCTAAGTTAGAGGTAAGGAGCAAGACCCGCGTAGGCGGGGCTCCCAGCCCCGCAATAATGATCCGTCTCGCGGTCGAGACCGCTATTGCTTGAAGTGTCTGCACAATTTTCTTTTGTGCTTGACCAAATTTTGTGCGAAAGATGAGAACGACCTGATTTCCGGTTAATGTTGGTGATCTCGTAAGTTGTTTGCTTACATTCTATTAACATGAAAGCTTATAGTTTTACGTCAAGCCTCTCTTGTTGGCACAAGGCTTGCTCTTAACATCATTCGGAATGAAAGAAGTTAGGTTATCATAAAAAGAGAGGTATGAAAATGAAAAAAATATTCTTTAGCTTAATCTTCTTATTTGGACTGAGTTTCTTCTTCGCAGGATGTGAGGAAAGGGTTTACGTAGTTAGGCCTGATAATACTCCTCCTTCCATACCGAAAGGAGTCTACAGCATCACCGCAGACAAAGCGGTGTGGTTATTTTGGGAAGAGAACGATGAGAAGGATTTAACAGGATACAGAATTTACCGAAAAACAGATCCGCAGTCAAACAAATATTACTACCTTGCCACAGTCGACACGGGAGCCTATATTGACTATAATGTAAAAAATGGCAAGACTTATTGGTATGGAGTGACCGCCTTCGACGATGATGGAAACGAAAGTGATCTTTCTTTTGTCATCCAAGATACTCCTAGACCAGAAGGTTTTGACTCAATGTATGATCGATTCTACAAGCCGTCGCTTTCGGGCTTCGATTTCTCCGGACCAGAAGTTCTGGACTGGCGGGATTATTCCACAGATATTTACTTAGAATATGACGTAGATTTAGAAACTTTCTTCTTGTGCGTGGCGGACAGCTTTACGGACATTCAGGATTTTGGCTATACGAAGGACTTAGATGATGTGGACTGGTCCCCCTCAGAAGGTTGGTCTAAAGTTGGCTGGGTGGAGGTAATACAGGGACATTCCTACATAATCTGGACCGTTGACGATCATTATGCCAAACTCAGGGTAGAAGAAATTGTTGGAGACACTAAGATATATTTTGACTGGGCTTATCAAATCGATCCGGGAAATCAGGAGCTTGCTCCCAGACCAGATCATGGGGATAATTATCTAAGAGTGGCTGTGAAAAGATAGGATCTGTCAACGGATTCAGCGGATTAAACGGATTATACAAAAGAAAGGAGTGAGTAAGATGTTGAAAATGAACAAATTAACAGCGATTGCTTTAATCTTTGGTTTATGTTTTTGGGCAAGCTTGTTCTCAGTGACAAAAAGCTTTGCGGACGGACAAGAAGAAAACATCATCCACGATTATGATGACCAAGATAGTTCGTCTCCACCCACCATGGACCAGGTAATCCATAAGGTGATCCACGATCCATATTTGGACATTGAGGTCTGGGTGGACAAAGGTGAAGGGGCAACTTATCATCCAGGCGAAAAGATCAAAGTATATTTCAGGGCTTCGCGTGATTGTTACGTGGTGATCTATGACATCGACACTAAAGGATATGTTAATCTTCTTTATCCATCCAACGGTGACGATGATTCCTACGTCGAGGGAGGAAGGACCTACAGGATTCCCGACCGATTCGATGAATATGATTTAACGGTAGACGGACCAGAGGGCACCGAATACATTCAGGCGGTGGCAAGTTTTGATCCTATTTCATTGCCCAATTTTCCGGGACTTTCTGAAAAATATGATTACGACGGAGAAATATATGCCTATAAATTGGATGGAGAAGATCCTTTTGAATTTATGGAGACGATGAATAGAGAGATCGTATCGGATGATTATGCCTCGGATGTCTGCATCTTCAACGTGGAATATAGATACCCCAAGTGGTATTATTGGCCGCAGGTAGTCTATGTTGATCGTCCGGTGGATGTGGTGTTAGGAGGAGCCTATTTCGACTATCCCTGGGGCGTAGAGGTCTGGATCGATGGGGTCTTCTATGGGATCACTCCCATTACCATCCCCGCCTTAGTGGTGGGAAGACATTGGGCGACCTTCTGGTATAGTGGATGCTGGATATGGAGGGATTGGTTCTGGATAGAAAGAGAGCACACGGTTAGGGTCTGGGCTCACTGCGACCACAGGTATAGATACGTCAAAGAAAGATTTGTGGAAAAAAGCTATCGCGAAGAAAAAGCTAAAAGAAGACGAGGAATTGGTGAGACCAGCCGTTCAGTAAGCTCACCGCCAGATAGGTTTGTAAAGCCTGTTAATCTCCATGAAAAATTGGGCGAAGCGAAACCCTTTAGAAGGGGATTGACCCAGGCTGAAAAAACGAGAATTCACGAAACAACTGGTGGGTTCAAAAAGGAATTCCGAGTAAAAGAAAAAGGGGAAGCGGTGAAATATAAAGATGAAAAGCCTCGAGTGATAGAAAGAAGACAAAGGAACAAGGAACCTAATAGCCAATTCCGACCTGAGGAGAAAAAAAGGATTGAAAAATCAATAAATGAAAGACCACAAATAAAGGAAAAAAGAAGAATCGAGGAAAAAAATAGGTCTTCTGAGGGAAAACCGCGATCTTCCGAAGTCAAATCTACACAGAGACATGAAACCGGAAGATCCCAAGTCATAATGAAAAAAAGCGAAACCCCAAGAGCACAAACAAAGAGCACAGAAGTGCAAAAAGAACCTCAGAGGAGAAGATAAATACATTTAGGTCTCCAAAAAATAATTGAGGAGCACGAACTGGAGTGTCCGCCTTTAGGCGGTCAAGTTTACCCGGAGTGCGGAAGCGAAGCTTCCGCATCACCCCCCATCGGCGGGGTGAACTCTCTTCACCCCCTTGAGAATGTAAGCAGTCATTGACAAACGGGGATATAAAAATTACGTGGAATAATAGAACAGAAGATTTAAGAAGAGGTGGGATATATGAAAAGGCTTTTAATTGTTTTTGTATCCATCGCAACTATTTTGACTTTTTTCTCTTTTATGGCGAGCCTGTCGAACCATTCAGCTTTAGCCATTGACCGAACTCCAAAGGAAAACAAAACAAAGGAAAGGGAGGAACCTGCGGAGTCCAAAGAATATGAAAAGACTAAGGTGAAAGAAGAGAAAACTGAAGGAATCACCGTTCCAGAGAAGGAAGGCGAGAAAATAGAGAAAAAGACAACAGGAGAAAAAAAAACACAGGAAACGGTTCCTGAGAAGGTAACTAAGTGGCTAAAATCCTTGGAGAAACAGAAGGCTGAGGAAAAATATGATTATTTCATAGACAAAAACAACAACGGTATCGACGACCGCTTAGAAAGAAAATCAAAAGAGCCTATCTCACCCCCTGCCATTCGTCCTGTGCCAAAGGAGAAACAGCCCACAGAGGCTACTCCTTCGACCAAGGAAACTGGTGAGAGGAAAAAGACAAGGGAAACTCCTAAGGAAAAAGAGACAAAAAAGCAAAGAAAATAGAGGGGAAAGAAAGAATAACAGTCTTGACGCAGATTGTTGCACGATAAAAAGAGTTAGAAAACTCAATTTCGCTATAAACCAAATAGCCCCGCCCGTGGTATAAACCTGTAGCTCATACCGTGGAGGGGCTATTTCTTGATTGTGCAACTTGATGAGTTTTAGCTTCTTAGAGAGTGAGGAATTCGAGTAGGATGTGGCGCAGATTGAAGTTTCAACCTGCGCCACAGAACAAATTCAAGTTTCAAGATCGTTATCTTCCCATCATCTTTTCATGCAACGGGAGAGTTTTCTGGGTCAACATATCCTTTAAATCTTCGTTTGCCATCATCATATCCATCATGGCTTCCGCATGGCTTCTGTCCTTAACCATAGATTCCATGATTTTCGTCATGCTCTCTGGATCGTCCATCACCATCTTTACCAGTGTATCTTTTGTTGCAGGAGTCTGCCATAATTTCTCCAAAACCAGCTTGGACATCTGAGGGTCAGACATCAATTGTTGCACAGCCTTTTCCCGACTACAACTGGAAAAGATCGCTAAAAACGCAAGCCCTACCGTAATTAAAGAAATCACTGCAATCTTTGCAAAGCGAGAAGTTTTTGGACGACATCTTGACAACTTCATTTAGTTCACCTCCTTTTATGCTAAATTAACCGAACCGTAATAAAAATGACCAATCAGTTCATTTTCTAAATCTACAAAAATCATTTTCTGTTCACACAATCCATTTTTGTGCAAGTTTAGTTTAAATCCTCTTGGTTGTCAAGTAGATTTTTGAAGACCTGTCAACGGATGAAGCGGATTAAACGGATGGGTATTACCTCACCCCCCGTCCCCCTCTCCATGAAATTAGGCTGTGTCATAATGTCATTCTGAGGCGTTAGCTGAAGAATCTCGATTCTCTAACTTATTGAAACTATTAGATTCTTCCCCCGCCAAAGGCGGGGTCAGAATGACAATTGTGTGTTTTAAGGATTGTGACACAACCTCCATAAAATGGAGAAGGGGAGAAAGGGGGAAAGGGGGAAAGGTTATCACTTCATCTTGGGATATCAGTGGAAAGCATAAATCTTAAAATGCGGTTGTTTCCGGTATCGGCAACATATACGATTTTACTGGAATAAGCGATTCCCATAGGATTCTGGAACTCTTTTCCTTTTGTCCCTTGACTTCCAAAGGATAAAATCTTAACACCATTTTCAGAAAATTTAATGACAGAGTTTTTTTCGGTGTCCACCACAAATATGTTGCCATATTCATCCACCACCACGTCCTCTGCCTGACCGAAAGTGCCCTGCCAATAAATATTGGAGCTATCGGTGCGTGGAATTACCGGAGAGAAATCTTCTCCATTAAGTAATTGAACGGAATAATAACTTAAAAACTGGGAAAAGATAAGATTGAACCCGGTTGGGGTTAAATAAGTGAAGATTCCCAGAGGATACGCAGTTTTTCCCAGTTCATATCCTGTGGGGATGGCAGGTCCCAGATCGTAAAGCGTCGATGGCTCATAGAACAGAAATTTGGTTATTTCACTTCTGGTGAAATCACAGGCATAGTATTCAGCATAGCCGGAGAAGGGCAAAGGGTTGGGAGCAATTCCTTCATAGTTTGTCACCACTGTATCTACATAGAAGACAGCTGGAACTATAACGGTATCGGTATCTATCACTATCGAATCAGGCGTTACGAATATTGTATCATAGGTCACCACTGTATCTTCAGGGGTAACAATTATGGTATCATAGATGTCCTTTGCCACATAGATAGGAATGAACTCTTTATCTTGGGTTCCTTTTTTATAGATAGTATTGCCACCGGTTGCCAAAAGCCTGAAGAGCCGGTCCTGAGACACGCTGGAGGGGCGTTTTACCCCACCGTATTGATCGATGAAGTTGCCGACCTGATCCAGTTTGACGATCCGGTCATTGTCCGTATCGGCGATGTAGATATATCCATCAAAGCCTACATGAACGTCCTGAGGGTGATTGAAAGGAATACCTCCCGCTTCGACCCAAGGACGATCTGGTTCTATGGGAATATAGGTAGTATCCAAAGTCCCCCCACCCAACTCAGGAAGGTTGGTGGGGAGTTTGATCTTCCGCCCACAGCCGGTCAAAATGATGACCAAGCAGAGTATCAAAAGATGCTTTCTGTTCATTGGCATCTAAAGTAGAGATTTAGGACAATCCTTTCCATCAGTCTCAATCTTTCGTAACTGTGGGCAACTCGACTTTGATCTCGCCCAATTCGCTCAAGGAGAAACGCTCCTTTAAACCCAAGATCTCTACACCTACCACTTTATCATTCTCTGCAAAATCCACGATAATTCCGGGGGCAAGTTCCTCACTCTCCAAAATCTTGTCCTCACTGATGCGGAAGTATAAGGCATCACTTTCCATGTCAACTTTTAGCCTCATGATGATCTTAACCTCCTGTCAAAATAAAACGTTATCACTTTAGTTTCTTCAGGATTGATTTGTTTTGCTACCACTCTCAGCACTCTATTTTCTATTCGCTTAAAAGCAAAATAAATTTCGCTTCCGGTCAGGAGCAGAAATTACATCTTCGATGGTTTCTTTGGAAAATCCCCTTTCACTTAACATGTCCAGCGCATGGTTTGTAAAAGTTATTCTTTTCATCTTAGATTAATACGTTTTTTTAGTTGGTAAAAACTTCTACCCAATTACTTTACCATCTTATACAAATGCCACTTTGAGCAACGCTTTACGTCTCAAGATGCTAAGCTGTCAAAGTATCACCGTATTTTAAATGAGGCTCTGACCGTGACAGTGATATCTTTCTGCTTCGTTTGGGTGTTATACATTCCGTAATCGCTGACCTCGGTGGAGAAGGGTTCGGTGATTTGAAACACTCCCACCCTCAAACTGGTGACGTTGCCCAGATGGACGTTTGAATTTCGAGCAATCTCGGAAGCTCGTTTTTGTGCATCCTTAGTGGCTTCAGCCAAAAGCTCCATTTTGATATCGGATAATTTGGAATAGAAATATTCCAGATTAGAGTTTTGTAAAATGATGCCTTTGTCAATTAGGGCGGCTGGATTCAGCGCTATGTCCTCCACCGCCGCAATATTTGAGGTAATGACAAAAACGCCCTGCTGGAGATTGTATCCGGAAATCTGACCTTCACGGGAGTAATTAGATAAAGTATTTATGGGCTGAATGGTGAGCTCCTTCTCTTGAAGTCCTTTTTCCGAAAAAAGCTTTTTTAAGAATTGCAGATCATTTTGGATAAGCAAGTAGCCGTTGCTGACATCATTAAGTCCGGTATTGCGTCCGATTGTGATCCGCCACTTTACGATGTCCGAATCGAATCGTTTGGTAGCCATCCCGACAACATTGATCGTATCGTCCGATGATCTGGCATTATAAAAAAAGATGCCGAAAACCAAAGCGGCCACAATTAGGCTGGCGCTGATCAATATTACATGTGCTGTTTTCATAACTCCTCCATTTAGAATTTATTCGGATTTTAAATACTATTGCCGCAATTGGGTTGCGTAATTTCAAGACGATCTTCTCCAAAAAAGTTGCGCATTAGGTAAACTTATATTTGTCAAGGAAACAAAACCGTGTCTCTTTATACCTCTCCCCCTGTCTCCCCCTCTCTCCCGCCTTTGGCGGGATGGAGAGGGGGATGGGGGGTGAGGTCTTTTAAAATGTCAACTTTACTAAGCCCTTCCGTATCGGTGGCAAGCCTCGACATTATGTTTTACCAGTGAATTGAGACTCCTAACTTTATATTACGTGGTGCCAAATATCTGGAAGGGTCTGACCATAATGGCACTTTGCTTCCCTCTTCGGGCAAATAGGGATCGCTTTCTCCATAAGGGATCACATCCTCCTTTTCATACGCATCCCCGGTCAAAGGATTTATTATCACCACGTTTTTGTAATCAAAAAGATTGGTCACCTCCAACAAAAAACTATATTTCAATTTTTTCCAAAGAAAATGTTTTTGAAAACTAAGATCGAAACTGGACCAGTATTTTCCAATTTTACCATTTATCTTGCTGTCCCGTACAAAAGAGATTTCTCCTTCAGGGGAGATTACCTCCTTGTAGGAAGTATATCTTTCGCCGGAATGTGCCCAGAAATTCAAATTCAGATCCCAGTCGGGGGGCAATTTGAATCCGAATAGTCTAAACCTCTTTTTCTCGGAGAAGAAAGTTGCTCTTAAAGCAACCTGCCAGGGTTTGTCCCAGTCGAAGACCACTTCCTGATATATGTCTTGAGCGGATCTCCCTCCTATCCCTTTTAAGATGTCTTCCGGCTCAGACCTTTCCCCAACGGTTTTAGAAAAGCCCAACTGAACCGAACCCGAAAAGAAATCCCCCACTCTTTTCTTATACTCGATCTCTACTCCCTTGCTTGAAGCAAAATCCGAATTAAAATATACCAAATAAACCTTTTCCGGTCTCAAAGTATCCGGTATCACTCTGGCGGCAGTGATATAATCGTAGAGGCTCCGGTGATATGCCACCAGACTTAAAGCATCATTTGGGCTGAGAAGGGATTTGATCCCTATTTCGTAAGAGCTGACCTTCTCCGAATTTAAATTTGGATTTCCCCATAATTGATAGGTCGATTCACCAGAAGAATAGAGCTTGGCATAGAGATATTGGGGATTGGGCTTTCGAGAGAGCCGACCATAATCAAAAAAGAAAGTCGAGCTTTTGCCAAAAGGTGCAGAGAATCCAAGCCTGGGGCTGAAGACTCCTTTGCCCCGATGCCCCAAGAATTTGAAAGTTTTCTCTTTGAATTCCTCCCGCATCTTCTGGGTGATGGTGGGCAGGGAAGTATCCTGCATGGCTTTTTCCACGTATTCTCCCGGAAACCAAAAGTCATAGCGAAGACCAAAATTGAAGGTGGCTTCCTCCAATTTAAGATTGTTGTTTAGATAAATTGCACCATCATTGGGGAATACCTTGTAAAGATCGTAACTTAGTCCATATCCTTTCTCGCCCAGCCAAGGTTTGTAAATATCTAATAACTGAATGGTCTGATACTCTTCAAAAAGACCAATCCTAAGAGTATGTATGTCATTTAAAACGCTGGTCAAGTCCATCTTCAGACCATAGGTTTCCACAAAATGGTCATACCAGGTATCCCCATCTCCATAATCATAGAATCCATCCCCGATATTCACAGTATAATAAGTACTATCGGAGTCTATGATTGTATCTCGTGGCAAGCCATCATACGGCATGATATATTCAGTCCAATGCTTTCCATTTACATCGGAATGAAGATTGGTGAAAAAGCGGGAAAGATTTACAGAATAAAGATGTCTTTCCCCCAATATCTTTTGAAAAGATAAAAGTTGAAAATTGCTTTCATGGGTGAAGACGTTATAATTTTTTAATATTTCGGAATATTCATAAGGAGGACCATAGTTATAAGTCGGGGCACTTATCCTGGTCAAAAGAAGGCTTTTGTCCTGATTGATCACTACGGATTTCCCAAAAGTGATGAAGCACTTAAAAGAGGGATCCTTCCAGGTCAGCTTAAATATTCCAAAATAGCGATTATCCCCGCGCGGAGAAAATCTGGTTTTTCCAAAAGACGAGGAATAAAGCCTTTGGGGATGTTCCATATACGTGTCGGATATGTTCATATTGGTATTCAAAAAGAAATAGAAATCACCGGGAAGAGATAGTCCGAATTTGGAAAAGACTGATTTCACAAAATGAGCTGGTCCGGATAGGCTAAAATCCAAAATATCTGTATTAAAATTGAAAGGCGAATCGAATCCAAAATGATCGGTCTTGTAAGTCAAAGAGCCTTCAAATTCATCCCTTCCCTCTTTTATTTGCATGTCCACCACCCCGGAGGTGACTTGACCGTATTGGGCATTCACTCCCCCGGAAACAAGGCTCACTGCTTCGATGGCAGAGGGTGATAGGTTGAATCCGTATCCGCTTCGGGTAAAAGGATCGTTAATGGAAAGCTCGTCTATCAAAAAGAGATTTTCATACGATCTTCCCCCTCTAATATGAAGTTGGCTTTTGTCCTGGATCACACCCACCTGCTGGGAAACTATATCTTTTAAATCTGTGAGAGGAACAAGTTGGAGTTCCCTGGTGGTAAGCTCCCTTGTGGTGGCAGGAAGTTTTACATCCAAAATCGGCCTTTCTCCCACCACCAAAATCCCCTTCTCCAAAATCAGAGGAGAGGATCTGAGTTTGAAAAGAAGATAGGTGGTTTGTTCAGGTTTTACTTCCACTTTAGATCGTTTGCTTTTTAGATACCCTATCAGAGATGCTTCCACTTCGTAAGTTTCGGCTGGAATATTTTTCAGGATGAATTCGCCATTCTGGTCAGTGGAGGTTTTGAAATCAGTTCCAATTATAGTTATATTTGCGCCGGAAAGTGGCTCTTCGGTTTCATAGCTTGTAACCTTCCCGGAGAGATCACCTCGGGGTTGGTCTTTTGTTTGAGCGGAAAGTCCAAAAGCAGAAATAAGGAAAATAACAATGGATAATTGCAAAGTCTTATTCACAAGCGAAAATTAAGTGGGGGGAAATGGATTTGTCAAGAGAAAGATTTGCCCTCCTTGAAGCAGAGCGGCTACTCAAATCAGGATTTTCAGAATACTTGGAACCACCCCAAAAGAACGTAGCGCGGTGACTTTGGAAAGTTGACTTACGGCAGGTTTTATTTTTCCTCGTACTTCTGGACCAACTCATCAAGCGTTTTGGTCAGTTCCTCTCCCCCTAAGACTATAGAACCATCTTCATCTTTTTCTACCTGGCTTATACCTGGATGTTCTCTTTCTAATTCTTGCAAGATTTGACCCTGTTTTTTCACGGTTCTGATCAAGGTTCTATTTTCCTTCCACAGATGATAGTAATCCAGGACTTGCCGGATGGTCATCTTCAGCTCTTCATCATCCCAAGGCTTGAGTAAGAAGCGATATACCTCTCCTTGATCTACGGCATCAAGGACGCTTTTCAAATCTGCATGTCCGCTGAGCATGATGCGTAAAGGAACAGAATCTCTTTCCTTAGCTTTCTTTAGAAATTCAATCCCATTCATTTCCGGCATCTTAAGGTCGGAGATGATCAGATCGACCTGGTGGTCGTCCAATATTTTTAAACCCTCCTCTCCGTTCATGGCAGTAAGAATCTCATAAGGTTCCTTGCGAAACAATCGTTTCAACGAATTCAAAATGTTCTCCTCGTCATCCACTATCAGTATTTTTGGGTTTGTCATGATTTTCCTCCATTAGAGAAATTGTTTTTTATGGATTCAAAGATTTTCCGGTTAGGTTCTAATTTGTCCGCATCAGCTTTTCCTCACTTATATATGACAAGATGTCTCTGAATTGATACCGGAACGAGCGCAGGGGAGAATAACCCGAAAGGTGGTCACTTTATTTACCTCACTTTCTACCTCGATTTTGCCATTATGTTTTTGAACTATTCCATACGCTACGCTCAAGCCCAAGCCCGTTCCTTTGCCCACTTCTTTGGTGGTAAAGAAGGGTTCAAATATTCGAGCAATATTGTCTTTGGGTATTCCTATTCCAGTATCGCTTATTTCTATAATTATATCTTCATCCCTTCTATAGGTTTTTATTTTAATCTGTCCATGCGCGGTGATAGCTTGAGCGGCATTGAGCAAAAGATTCATAAAGACCTGGTTCAGCTGTTGGGGTAAACATTCTATCTGTGGAATATCACCGTATTCCTTGATCACCTCAGCTTTATATTTCAGCTCATTCCATACAATGTTTAAAGTGCTTTCGATACCTTGGTTAATATCAACGAACTTGAATTCCCCTTTGTCCACATGCGAAAAATCTCTCAAATTCTGAACGATGGACTTTACCCTTTGGGTTCCATCTTGAGATTCGGAGATGATTTTATCGAAGTCCCCCAGGACGAAATCCAAATCGATTTGCTCTTTCAACTCATCAATTTCTTGGGATAGATTTTGTTTTGATTTATCCCCCCTGATAATCCCTTCCATTTTTTCATATTTTTCTAACAACTTTTTGATTTCCTTGACATATTCGGCCAGGGTTCCCAAATTGCTGTTCACAAAGCTAATGGGGTTATTCAATTCATGAGCTACCCCGGCCGCTAATTGCCCTAAGGAAGCCAGCTTTTCTGACTGCAGAAGCTGGCCTTGCATCTGGTTTAACTTCACATAGGCTTCCTTCAGCCTCTTTTTTTCTTTCTCCAACTCAACAGTCCGTTTTTCCAATTCTAAATTTTTTTCCAAAAGCTCTCTTCTGGTTTTATTTAGACTTTTGTTTATGGCGGCCTCATTTTCATGTAATATCCGCAAGGTTTCAGCTTTTTCCTTTTCAATTCTTATCATCTCTTCTTGGTATCTTTTTCTTTGGGTAATGTCTCGCTGGAACCAGACCAAAGCGAGGAAGTCTCCATTTTTGTCGACCATCTTGGAAACAAAGGTGGACGTGTAGAACACCTTTCCGTCTTTGCGGCGATTCAAAAGTTCTCCCTGCCAAACTTCCCCGCAGAGAGCCACTTCGTATATCTCCTTTTGTATCCTCTCCCTATATAGCTCGGCGTTAATAATCTCCAGCTCTTTGCCGACCAGCTCCTCTTTTGTGTATTCATATATCTTCTCTGTCGCGGGATTAGCATAAATGATTTTTCCGTTTTGGTCTGTGGCGATGACCGACTCTGAGGCATGATCCACGATTCCTGCTAAAAATGTAATCTTTTCTCGAACTTTCTTTTTTTCGGTTATGTCCCTAACCACCTCCAAGGCATCCACGCTTCCATCCGGATTTTTCAAAGGAGCAAAGAACAGCTCATAGTATCTTCCATCCTTTCCTTTTTGTTCCACGCTTTCGGTAGAATTATTTTCAATAGTGCTTTTCATGGGACAACCTTCACAAGGATTTTGCGAGTCCATAAATCCTCGGTAACATTTAGTTCCGATTAAATCACCAAATCGGTCCGAGAGGAATTTGTTTTGGTACTTGACCGTGTAGTCTGACCTCACGATGTTAACCCCTTCTCCAATGTTTGCCAATACGATAGCTAATTTATTTCTTTCCTCAGTGATTTTCTCCTCTGCTTTCTTATATTCACTAATGTCCCTGAATATGCCCAGAATCACTTCTCTTTCTTTAGACTTCAGCAAATTTACGCTGATGTAAACCGGCACCACTCTCCCATCCTGTGTTAAAACTTCCCCTTCAAAGCCACCAGCTTCTCGTCTTTGAGTATGCAGGCGAAATTTCTCTTCATAATATTCAACTTTCGCAGGATGATACAGGCTAGTTCGGTGCATCCCAATGATCTCTTCTTTGGAGCGTCCGGTCAACACTTCAGCTTCCTTGTTGGCACCCAAAAGCTGACCAGTTTGAATGTCCATCACGAAAATCGCATCATTGGCGTTTTCAAAGAAATTTCTATATATCTCATCTGATTCTCTCAAGGATTCCTCGGTCTTTTTATAACGGGTAAAAAATACAAAAGTAAATATTGGGAACGGAAGATTTGGGGACGGGACTTGATTCTAAACGAGGCTATTTCATTGTTTTTGCTTAGTCTTTCAAGCTCTAGAAAAATTCTATAAAGACTTTATGTTGTTAGCTATCAGTTGCACAAAAAAATCGAGTTGTGATTCTCGGTAAGTTGCGGCCACATGGGTGCCCACCATTTCAAAACCTTATTCTCATTAGGTTTCACATAGTAATATCGACATAAGCAAAAACAACATTATCTTCGAAAAATAAAAAAGGCGATTAAATCAGAAACCTATCTCCACCTTCCCGAAACCATGTGACAAATTTCACTTGACAAGCTTAGGTGATTTTAATATATAGTGTGTGCTTTTTGATAAGGGTTGCTTAAGTTTCGCCTTGGTTATAAAGCATTCCCAAACTAAGGGTTACATTTCGAAGGTGAATATTTTAATCAAACGGATTAGTGGATCAATGTGAATAGATAAAAAAATTAAACAGACTCAAAGAATAATCAATTCGTCTTAATTTTGTTAAAAAAGTGAGGATAAAATGGTAGGCATAGTCGGTTACGGAGCGTATATTCCCAGAAACCGTATCAAATTGGAAGAGATCGCTAAAGTGTGGGGAGCAGATGCCCCCAGCTATAAAAAGGGACTTTTGTTGTATGAAAAATCTGTTCCCAGCCCAGATCAGGATACCATCACCATGTCGGTGGAAGCGACCAAATACGCACTCAAAAGAGCAAATATCAATCCCCAAGAGATCGGAGCAGTTTATGTCGGTTCGGAATCTCACCCCTATGCGGTCAAACCGAGTGGAACGGTTCTGGCAGAAGCGATTGGTGCTACCCCAGAGGTACACAGTGCCAGCTATGAATTCGCTTGCAAGGCAGGAACCGAAGCCATGTTTGTTTGCATCGGGTTGGTCGAATCCGGCTTCATAAAATATGGTTTAGCCGTTGGTGCAGATACCTCCCAAGGAGCCCCCGGAGATGCCCTGGAATATTCAGCCGCGGCCGGGGCAGCCGCCTTTATCTTTGGAAAAGATAATGTCATAGCCAAAGCGCACGAGACATATTCTTATATGACTGACACGCCTGATTTCTGGAGGCGAGAGCATCAATTCTATCCACGGCACGCGGGACGATTCACCGGAGAACCGGCTTATTTCAAACATATTATCGGTGCGGCAAAGGGGATAATGGAAAAAGCCAAGATGAAACCCGAGGATTTCAATTATGTCATATTCCATCAACCCAATGGAAAATTCCCTCAGCGGGTGGGGAAGATGCTGGGATTCAAAAAGGAGCAGATAGAGCCGGGATGGCTTTCTCCCACTTTAGGGAATACTTATTCCGGCTCCTCTCCCATGGGTCTTACCGCCACCTTAGACATTTCTAAACCCGGCGATAAAATCCTGCTAGTCTCTTATGGCTCCGGCGCCGGAAGCGATGCTTTCATCTTTGAAGTTACCGAAAGAATCAATGAGGTAAGAGATAAAGCACCTAAGACCCGATATATGCTGGACAACAACAAGAATTACATAGATTACGGCACTTACGCTAAGTTCCGAGGAAAAATCAGAATGGGAACATGAAATGATCGAAGCTCGTTTGACGGTGGCGAGGCTCGTATCGATGCTGGAAGCTCGTAGCTCGAAGCTGGATACAAACCAAAATATTTGATGGATACAAGAAGTCCGATAAAAAGTTTTACTGATTTGGAGGTATATCAAAACAGCTACACGGCTTCGATAGAAGTAATCACTAAGGTTGTGCCTAACCTTCCGAATCGCGTAGCCAAGGCTTCATGCCTTGGCAGGCAAGCCATGAAGGCTTGCCTACGCCTTTAATTTGATAAAAGTAAAATCAGATAAGGAGAGAAGTATGCGAGATGTTGCCGTTATTGGTGTAGGAATGAACAAATGGGGGGAATTGTGGGAAAAGTCCCTAAGGGACATTTTTGTGGAAAGCGCTCTTTTGGCAATAGAAGATGCAGGTGTGGATCATATCGATTCGATGTATGTTGGCTGTATGTCCTCTGGGCTTTTTATTGGGCAGGAACACCTTTCCTCGCTTTTAGCGGATTATTTAGGTGTTAATCCTGTTCCCTGTGCACGGGTCGAATCAGCCTGCGCCTCAGGTGGATTGGCAGTTAAGATGGGTTTTTTAGATGTGGCATCGGGCATGTCCGATATCGTTTTGGTCGGTGGGGTGGAGAAGATGACCGATGTGAGCGGTGATGGTGCCACTTATGCCTTATCCACAGCCGCAGATCAGGAATATGAGGTTTACAATGGTGTAACTTTCCCGGGACTTTATGCCCTTATGGCAAGAAGTCACATGCATCAATATGGCACCACCAGAGAGCAGTTGGCACAAGTAGCAGTTAAGAATCACCAGCATGGGTCCTTGAATCCTTTAGCTCAATTTCCCCAAAAGATCACCATCGAGAATGTCATCTCCTCAATTTTGGTGGCAGATCCTTTGAGAATTCTCGACTGTTCACCAATAACCGATGGAGCCGCTTGTGCTATCCTGTGTCCTTTGGATTTAGCTAAGAAAATTTCCAAAAAACCTATTGTAAAGATAAAAGGCGTAGGACATGCTACGGATACGATTGCTCTTCATTCCCGAAAGGATTTCACCACCTTAAATGCTACGGTGAAAGCGGCAGAGAGAGCTTATAAAATGGCAGGTGTTTCGCCTGAAGATATAGATTTGGCAGAGGTGCATGATTGCTTTACTATTGCTGAAATCATTGTTATTGAAGATTTGGGATTTGTCAAAAAAGGAGAGGGCGGCAAAGCCACCCAAAGCGGAATGACCGCTTTAGGTGGAAAAATCCCGGTCAACACCAGCGGTGGACTTAAATCCAAAGGGCATCCAGTGGGTGCTACTGGAGTAGCGCAGGTGGTGGAGGTGGTTCATCAGCTTAGAAGAGAAGCCGGACCAAGACAGGTTAAAGATGCAAAAATCGGCTTGACCCAGAATATGGGAGGAAGCGGCGGAAGCACGTTGGTGCATATAATGGAGGCAATGTAATTCGATAAGTCGAAGCTCGTTTAACGGTGTCGATGCTGGTATCGAAGCTCGAATGAAAAAACGATGCTCGAAACTGGAATCCAGAGGACTTAATGGAGTTGCCATTTTGATAACCTCTCCCCCTAACCCCCTCTCCATGAAATGGAGAGGGGGACAAAGGGGGTGAGGTAAACAAAAATGAGCGTTTTCGAGTTTCGAGCCTCGACGATCGAGCATCGATACGAGCTTCGAAAACGTCAACCGAAAAACGGAGGTTATTTAAGATGTTCCCAGCCAGATATTGGAGAGAGATACCCCAAAGATACAGATTAGAAGCGAACAAATGCAAAAAATGTGGAAAGATATATTTCCCTCCCCGGCTTATATGTGCAGAGTGCAAGTCCCGTGATTTTGAAATGCTTAAACTAAAGGATGAAGGGAAGCTTCTAACCTACACAGTGATAAGGGTTGCGCCCAGCCAGTTCGTGAATCAATTACCTTATGCTATGGGCATAGTGGAACTGGATGGCGGGACAAAGATGTTGACCCAAATTGCCGACTGCGACTTAGAAAAACTTCAAATTGGGATGAGGGTCAAAGTAGAATTCCGAAAGATTCAGCAAGATGGCGAAGCCGGAATCCTGTGCTACGGTTATAAATGCGTTCCAGTAAGATAAAATTATTACTGCTATTCAATGTTAGCAGTTGATAGTCTGACGATCTTAACTGGTGTCAGGAGGTACTTCCTGACAACACAGAGAAAATCAGAGGGAATTAGGTGAGAGAAATTATATTTGTCATTGTCCCCGCTATCGTAGCTCTAGTTGTCATTTTTGCTTGGATTTTGCCTCGGCGAGCTCGCTTACGAAACGAAGAGGAAGAACGTCTAAGGCGAATCGCAGAAGAAGCAAAAGAAGCCAAAAGTAAGGCTGAGTTAGCCAACAAGAATATCGAGATGATTGAAAGACACTTCGGTATCCCGATTTATGCAGATGGATTACCTTCTGCTGATCCGCCGGTATTTGACCCGTTTGCTAAGGGATCAGAACTGATGATAGGATACAAATGGGATGCGGCAATTAGTGAATTCCAAAAAGCTATGAAAGAAGCCAAAGCCAGCGAATTAGTCCAGCTATACAATCTCATTGGACTCTGTTACTATACACCGGGCAGACTCGATTTAGCCTTGGAAAACTATGAAAAATCTTTAACCCTTGCCAAACAATTTGGGGATAAAGAAGGCGAAGCAACAGCTCTCGGCAACCTTGGTTTAATCTATCAGATCAAAGGGGCTTTGGACAAAGCCTTGGAATGCCATGATGCAGCTTTGAGGATTTTTAGAGAAATTGGCAATCCAAAAGATGAAGCAACAGTTCTTAACAATCTCGGAATGCTCTTTCAGACCAGAGGAGATTTGGACAAAGCTTTGCAATACCACGAATTTGCTTTGAAAATTGACAGAGAAATTGGCAATCGGCTAGATGAAGCAAGAGCTCTTGGCAACCTTGGTTCAATCTATCAGGCCAAAGGAAGATTGGACAAAGCATTAGAATACAATGAGAGGGCTTTAGAGATTTTTAAAAAAATTGGCAATAAAGAAGGAGAAGGGTCCACGCTTAACAACATCGGCATAATCTTTCAGACTATAGGAGATTTGAGCAAGGCTTTAGAATACCACAAATATGCTCTGAAGATTGACAGAGAAATTGGCAATCGGCTAGATGAAGCAAAAGCTCTTAACAACCTTGCTGTAATCTACCGGGCTAAAGAGGATTTGGGCAAAGCTTTAGAGTACCACGAGACGGCTTTGAAGATTTTTAGAGAAATTGGCAACAAAGAAGGGGAAGCGTCCACACTTAACAACCTGGGTATAATCTTTCGGACTAAAGGAGATTTGGAGAAAGCTTTACAATACTACGAAAATGCTTTGAAGATTGACAGAGAAATAGGTAATCGACAAGACGAAGCGAGAACCCTCAACAACCTTGGTTTAAACTTTCGCGCCATAGGCGATTTAGACAAAGCCTTGGAATATCAACAAATGGCTTTGAAAATATATAGAGAAATGGGCAACAAAGAAGGGGAAGCAATAGCGCTTCTGAATCTCGGTTTAATCATTATGGCTAAGGGAGAAAAACGGGAGGCTTTAAGATATTATGAGGATGCGTTGAAAAATTTTACCCTAATTGGTGCGCAAAACGAAATCGAGATTGTTAAACGAAAGATCGAAGAGATGAAAAACAAGTGATCCTGTAAACATATATGGGGTAGTAAAAAACTCGGATCGGAAATAATCTTTTTCTTTTGCGGTAAAGGCGAGTTAATGATATATTTTTTTGGTGTCTTTATTGATGTTACCTTTTTTCTGACAATCTTCTTTGGTGTTACCACAATTGTGCTCTCTATCTTGCTTTATATCAAATCAAATCAGAGTATAGAGAAACAACTGATGAAGTCGTTCTTTCATCTTTATGCAGATAGATTCAATTCGGCATCTTCCGAAGTGTCTGACCTATTTTTTGATGAAGGTGTCAAACTAATGAAACAGCAAAAGTGGGATATGGCGATAGTCAAGTTTAGAAAAGCTGTTATGCCTGATGCGAAAGCTAGCCAATTGGTAGCTCTCTATAGTTTTATCGGTCTGTGTGAGTATGCTCATAATCAACTCGAGTTAGCAATTGAGAATTGGAACAAATCTTTGAGCCTTGCGAAAGACTGCGAAGACGAAAAAGGCAAAAGAGCTTCTCTTGGTTGCCTTAGCTTAATCATTAGACCTCAAGACAAATTGAGCGAGGTTCTGCAGCAGTTTGGAAAGATCTGAGCATTTGCATACTATCACCTGACAAAAAACATAAAGGTAAAAAATGTTCCGCATAGAATCCAAAGTCGATACTAAATCCTTAGATTACAAAGAAAATTTTGAGGCGATGAAGAGGGTGGTGGAGGAGTATAAGGAGATTTTGTCTAAGGTCAAGGAAGGGGGCACGGCTAAGGATAAGGAGAGGCATAAAGCCAGAGGGAAGCTTTTGCCCAGAGAAAGGCTTGATCTTCTCTTCGATAAAAATACACCCTTCTTGGAGTTCTCCCACTTAGCCGGGCATAAGATGTATGAGGAAGAGCCTCCGGGTGCGGGAATAATCACAGGTGTAGGGGTGGTGCACGGAAGAGAAGTTTTGATTGTGGCAAATGACGCCACTGTTAAGGGCGGCACGTATTTTCCCATGACCATAAAAAAGCATGTGAGAGCCCAAGAGATTGCAATGGAGAACCGGCTTCCGTGCATATATCTGGTCGATTCAGGTGGCATTTTTCTCCCGTATCAATCCGGAACTTTTCCGGATAAAGATCATTTTGGCAAAATCTTTTATAATCAAGCCCGCTTATCTGCCATGGGAATTCCTCAGATCTCCATAGTCTTAGGTTCCTGCACCGCTGGAGGAGCTTATGTTCCAGCCATGAGCGACGAAGCTGTTATCGTTCGAAAACAGGGAACCATCTTCATCGGAGGACCGCCTCTGGTCAAAGCGGCAACAGGGGAGGAGGTCACAGACGAGGAATTGGGTGGCGCAGATGTGCACTGCAGAATCTCCGGAGTGGCAGACCATTATGCTTTAAACGATCAGCATGCGTTAGAGATCGCTCGAAACATCGTGCAAAGCCTCAACCCTCCTAAAAAATTTGAATTGGATCTGGCAGAGCCGGAGGATCCATATTATGATCCAGAAGAGATTTATGGAGTCGTCCCTCGGGATTTGAGAAGACAATATGATATTCGGGAAGTTATCGCGCGCATAGTGGATGGGAGCAGATTCCAAGAGTTCAAGGAGCTATACGGTATTACCATTGTTTGTGGTTTCGCTAAAATCATGGGTTATCCCGTAGGAATTCTGGGTAATAATGGCGTGTTATTTTCAGAAAGCTCTCTCAAAGCCACTCATTTCATCAATCTCTGCACCATGAGAAAAATTCCTTTGATATTTATGCAGAATATAACCGGTTTCATCGTTGGAAAACAATATGAACATGGAGGGATTGCTAAGGATGGGGCGAAGATGGTGCATGCGGTGGCAAATGCAGACGTTCCGAAGTTCACTGTAATTGTGGGTGGCTCTTACGGGGCTGGGAATTATGGCATGTGTGGAAGGGCTTACGATCCTCGCTTGTTATGGATGTGGCCTAATGCAAAGATATGTGTGATGGGTGGGGAACAAGCGGCTAACGTTCTTTTGACCGTAAAACTGAAAGCTTTAGAAAAAGCGGGCAAGACCATGACCAAGGAGGAGCAAGAGAAATTCATGGAGCCGACCATTAAGAAATATGAAGAGGAATCCAGCCCTTACTTCAGTTCCGCTCGCCTCTGGGATGATGGTATCTTGGATCCTCTGGAGACCAGAACCGCACTGGCTTTAGGAATTTCTATGGCACTCAATGCTCCTATACCGGATCAAAGATTCGGAGTCTTTAGGATGTGAGGATACTTACAAGCTAAAAAGGTTGTTTTTTGGAAATACAACTAAAATTGGTTGTATTAACAC
>Ga0315279_10002376_pt1 | contig 28426 bp, 23 predicted proteins | sample YL17G06_20_MG_FD_203694 | JGI IMG/M metagenome (GOLD analysis project Ga0315279, IMG submission 203694) | Sediment microbial communities from Yellowstone Lake, YNP, Wyoming, USA - YL17G06_20 | ecosystem: Environmental > Aquatic > Freshwater > Lake > Sediment | place: USA: Wyoming | collected... | reverse complement strand
CCAGGCACACGCGGTCGTCGTCGACGTTCATGTGGCGCTTGACCCAGGCCAGCGGCTGGAGGTACGCCTGCTCCTGGTAGCTCTTGCCGCTGTACTCGCGCGCACCCGGCATGGTCGGCGCGACGATGATGTACTTGTCCGCGTCGCCGCCCAGCAGGCGAAGCGCGGTGTGCACGAAGCTGCGCCCGTCGCCGTGCTGGCCGTGGGCAGCCAGAAGCACCGGCCAGGGCCTCCGCGGCCGATACCCCGGCGGGGCGACCACGGTAAACGACACATCATACTTCTTCGCGGCGTCGGCGACCTGGACGGTTCGCTCGGTGCTGCCCGGGCCGATGGGGTCGTACGCGTCGTCGGCGGCGATGAGCCTTCGCACGTCGTTGGGGTCGCGTCCTATCGCCTCCAGCGCGGCGGGCAGGAGTTTGTCCCTTGCGGCGGGGTCGTCCAGTCCGGCGAGCTGCTTCCACGCCGCCCGCGCCGCCGGCGAGTTCGCGTCGGGCGGCGGGGCGGTGGTTGTCTGCCCGGCCGGGCCTTGGGCCGCGGCGCACGCCGCCAGCGCCGTCATCACCGCCTGTGCGCCGAGTTGTCGCAAGCACCTCAGAAGGTTCATGCATCCAGTGTAAACCAAACAACAAAGAAGCACCAAATGACAAACTCCAAATCACAAGCACCAAAACTCAAACAAGGACCAAACAGAAAAACGGCAAATCCCAAACGGGGAAACGAGCAAGTCTTGTCTTGTTTGGTGATTTGGATTGTGCCTGGTTTCTTCTTCATGTTTGAGATTTGCTGTTTATCCGCGTGGCCCTTGTTTGGACCTTGGTGCTTGTGATTTGGAATTTGCAAATGACAGGCCCTTGTGGCCTGGGTGGGAGTTCAAGGGTCTATTGGCAACTACGGAAGATTCGGTCCATAAGTACGGGAGAACTCGGATGAGCGGCAACAGATGTGATGGTGGAAAGAAGTTCAGCAGGCGGAGTTTGCTGGCGGGTATCGGCGTTGGTGCGGCGGTGTTCAGCATCGTGCCGCGTCACGTCTTGGCCGCGTCCGGGCAGAAGGCCCCCAGCGACAAACTCAACATAGCCGGCGTGGGTTGCGGCGGGCGAGGCGCCGCGGACATCGGGTCGGTGAACGACGAGAACATCGTGGCGCTGTGCGACGTCGACCAGGGCACCCTGGGCAAGGCCGCCAAGAAGTACAGCGCCGCCAAGCCGTTCCAGGACTTCCGCAAGATGTTCGACGCGATGGGCAAGGACATCGACGCGGTGACCGTCGGCGTGCCGGATCACAACCACTATGTCATCTCGATGGAGGCGATCAGGCGTGGCAAGCACGTGTATTGCGAGAAGCCGCTGGCGCACTCGATCGCCGAGGTCCGCGGGCTGATCAAGGCCGCCAAGGAGCACAAGGTGGTCACGCAGATGGGCAACCAGGGCCATTCGACCAAGGAGACCCGCATGCTGGTCGAGTGGGTGCGGGCCGGGATGATTGGCGACGTCAAGGAGGTCCACGCCCAATGTGACGCGTTCAAGAACAACCATCTCTACTGCCAGACCAACAATCTATCGAAGCTCTCGGAGCGCCCCGAGGTGCCCAAGACGCTGGACTGGGATTTGTGGCTTGGCCCGGCCGCCGAGCGGCCGTGCGCGACGTTCTATCATCCCTGGAACTGGCGCGGGTGGTCGGCGTTCGGCTGCGGGTGCCTGGGCGACTGGTTCTGCCACGTTGCGGACCCGTCGTACTGGGCCCTGGAACTGGACGCGCCCACGTCGGTGCTGGCCGAGGTCAAGGGCTACGATCCGAAGAAGGACTTCGAGACTTTCCCGCAGGCCACGAAGCTCACGTTCGAGTTTCCGGCCAGGGGCGGCCGTGGCCCGGTGACGCTGTACTGGTACGACGGCGACTCGAAGATGCCGCATCCCGAGGGCCTGGAGGCCAACCGCAAGGCGCCCGGCACGGGGGCGGTGCTGCTGGGCACCAAGGGCGGGATCAGCCACGGCTCGCACGGCGCCAAGGGCTGCCGGATGTTCCCGGAGACGGCGATGAAGGCGGCCATGGGCAAGCTTCCGGCGCCGACCCTCAAGCGTACCAAGGAGCACCACGACGAGTGGCTGGAGGCGATTCGCGAGTGCCAAGCGACGCCCGAAGAGCTACCCCTGATGACCCGCCCGCGGTCGGAACTCAAGGAGGCGTTATGTGGTTAAAGGAAATGTCAGTGCCATTCGGTCCTGACCCCTTATTCCCCGGATGCGCGGAGGCATGAAGGCTCGGACAAGTACCGCAGCCTGTGCTTGTGGCGTCGCTACCGCGCTAATCCGTGGGCGGCACCCGCCGCGACCTTCTCAACAGAGATCCGACCCCCATCCAGGATGAGCCGCATCCCGTTGCCATCGTCACGCACGACTGCGAATTCCATCTCGCGCCCCTTCAACATGGACGTGCCCACGCCAAGCCGAAGCATACGATGAAGCTTGCTTATCTGTGCTTCTACGCCCTTTCGGTCTTCTTCCGACCATGCCTTCGAGCCGGTACGAATAATCACGCGGCATTTGTTTGCACCGAAAGCTATTACTTCAGCCTCGGCCTCCGGAACACTTGTGGCTTGATGCTGAAGCTCCTCAAGCGTTGGCCTTCCCCAACACTGAATCTCGTCCACCATGTAGAGCAAGAAGGACAACGTATCAAACCGAAGATGGTAAATGTCCTGGCAGGTGTGCCAAGCGATAGCCCGCAGTATTTCCCGGCGGATGAGGAACTGCCGTGCATCTTCCACCGTGAGGTTATCCGTGCGATCTTGGGACAAGTCCGATTCCAGGAAGTACACCAATGCCTTGCTCACGAGTAGTGAGCTAACAATGCCGTGCTTGAGATCATCGAACGACTTCAGAAGCTTCAGGTAGTACTTGTTTTGGAGATGCGTAGTATATCGCTTCTCGACCGCGACAGGCTTCGACGCCATCAGTCGGATGATCGTGTCTTGGAAAGGCAGCATCTGGGGAGAGAATGAGAATCGCAGGTCACCAGCGTGGACAAGCCCCATCTGTTCAAGAGCATCCCGAGCACGCGAATTGATGGTATCTAGTTGCGAGAGCGGATAACCCAGGTCATGGCAGAGTGCGGCGATTGCCCACATGCATTCCCATTCGTCAGGAAGGATCTCTGGCTGGCGCGATTCACTGCCCTTGACCTTATCTCCATTGAATTCCGAATCGGCAAACAGCTTGCCGCCAAAGCACTGTTGTTCCCGCAGGATCGCATGCCCTGTGATCCACACGCGGAATGCATGCGCTATGTGGTCGCGATACCGATCTGGCGAGGCACCATACAACATGCTTTCAAATTTCGTGAAGCTCTCAAGCGTCTCACGCAACTCTCTTACGCCGAGCGATCCTTCGTGGAAGAACGAACCATAGTCCACGTCCTTGGTCGCCTTGTTCCATTCTCTAGGATCGTGCTCCTTTAGCCTGTACAGCGCGTCAGTCAATATCATGGGCCAAAGCTTAAGCAAAGCGCCGCTCTTGGCCTGTAGGTCGGCCTCCTTGAGCTCTTGCACTTCGGTCAACGTTTCTGGCCGCAAGTAGGAGACATTGCCATCCGTTCGCAGGTAAGCGAGCAGATCGGCGTCGGCCTCGCTAACCTTGCGGCTGATCTTAAACGGTGGTGTTGGAAACGCCATGCATTACCCCCGTTCGTTGTTGATTTGCTCGCAGAATACCGTGGACCGGGCATGGGGCACAGCGGCCGTCTAGCAGAATCTTGTGCAGAGCGACAAACTGCGGCGACTGCAAGATGGCTTCTAGGCGTGCCGTGTGGATGGAAGCGCCCCAGTCCGATCGCTCACGGTGTTTAAAGACCTCACACGGCAGCACATTCCCGTTAGCCTGTATGACGAGCTTCTGGTGCCCAGCTCGACACGGCACGTTGTTCTCGGGAACAATGCCGTTGAACGGAGATCCGGTACGAATCTCGATACTGGATGCGTCTCTTATCCGCATCAGATCTTCGACAAAAGCGTCCTCTTCTTCTCTATCGAGCTCCAGTCTTCGGCGGTTCACTAGGCCTCGTCCCTGAGGCACGAAGCGAAGAATGCTTAGCTTCGGAATCTCTATGGATTCCAACAGGCATACTAGGTTGGACAGATCGAATGCATTTGCCTTGGTGGGGACAAAGTTCGCGGTGCAGCGAAGGCCTTGGTCTCTGCATCGTCTAAGGGAATCGGTCAGGCAACCGAAGCTGCCGCCAACTCCCGTAATCGCATCATGAACTTGAGCGCACGCTCCGTGGAAGCTGAACACCAGCGTCAAGTTACCATTGAGAGCGGCAAGATGCTTGATGAGAGCCGGAGAGAATCCAACCAGCTGGCCGGTCTGGGAGATGTCCGCTCCGCAGGTGAAGATCTCTACGGAAAACCCTCTGGTCGTGGCCTCGCGCACCGCCTCCGCAAAGCACCCCGAGATGGTGGGCTCGCCGCCTCCAAAGCTGATCTGACTGGCTCGAAGGGTTTCCGCTTCTGCGAGGATCCGCCGCACCTGTCCTATAGGCAGACAAGCCTTGCGCGCCGGCCCTGAGTTGGATGAGCAGTGCTGACAACTCATCGGGCAGCGATCGGTCAACTCAATCACCAGTTCCTGCAATCCGCTCATCTGACTTCCCTGTCGTATGCCCGAGGCTCCCACCGGCCCCAGACAATGCTATTATCGTTCAGGCGATCCGTCCACGTCAAGTCTTTTCGCCCTACGGGTTGGGGCTTTTCTGCCTCACAGGCCCAACATGTTGTAGTCATCGCCAGCAACCCCGTGCTCATGACATAAAGCTCTTCTCGCTAATTGGTTACGTCATTTATGGCCTAACTGTTCTTCGCCAAGCCTGGACGGCCTCGTTGAGACGCCATTTCGGGGGGAACCAGAAATCAATCGGGTCGGCCACGGGGCGGTACTTCTGCTTTATCCTGGAACGACCGCTGATTCCGGACACACCTGGATGTGCAACTCGCGCGTACTTGTCGACCTCGCAGAACAAGTTCTGGCAGTCGATCAGTTGGAGCGGGCGCTCCCAGAGCCGCTGAAAGGCGATGCCTCGTGACGCGAACTCCTCATCCTGCCGATCAGCGACTAGTTTGATGATCTCTGCCTCATTGAGTCCGCCTAGGCTGTGAAAGCACTTGCGTACGCCATCTCGTGCCCCTGGTCCAGGTGCAACGAAATCCATTTCCGAGAAGTCAGTAAGAGTGCTGTAGTTGAGGTCCGTAACGTACTGATAGGCGAGGAAATCGCCAATCATCGGATAAGAACGCACAAGTTCGAAGGCTTCACTCATGGACATCGACTTCGCGATTCGCTCCGGCAAGCCGTCATCCATCATGGACTCTATCAGCTTGAGGTGATTGGCGTGCTTTCGCTCTTTGCCAAAGCTTGAGCGTCCAGCCGGCATCATGTAAGCGGCTGAGTATATGCGCCTTCCGCTAGCCAGCGCATGCGACAGCGCCTTCTCGTACTTGGCGAACGAGCACTGGCGCGCAGATACGCCCCCGACAGAGTCTGTCAGGAGAGTCCACGTATCAATGCGATTGAAGGTTTTGAACAATATCACCCGGAAGAATATCTCGTCACGGTCTTGGCTTCCGGTATAGATTACGTGGCGAATCAGGTACTGGCTTACTCTGTCTGCGGCTCGATAAGCATTGGTGAACTTGTGGGCCTGCAGTATTGGGTCGTTCGTCCAGGGCGGGGGCAAGCCTTGGGCTTTTTTGAAGAAGACGGATTGCCGTTCTGCAGCGAACCGCCAGTAGGTGTCGAATACCTCGGTGGGTTCAGCCGGACTCCATCGTCGGCGCATCGCCGCCGGGTCCACAATCAAAGGGACAGAAGTCTTCACTCCAACTCCTCACCCAGGGCACCCCTGATCGCCTGGCTCAGTTGGCACAACTGGGCTGGCTTCGTTTTGCCTAGAACCGCTGCCCCAATGAAGCACGTCATCCTTGCCAACTCCAGACCCATTTCCCGTGCCATGAAGTGGCCCAAGCGGCAGAGCCCCAAGTAGTTTCCGTAGCCGCGTTCATAGAGGTGTTGCTTGGGATAGAACCCGACGACCGCCAGCTTCTTGCCGGGAAGTGTCAGAAAACCGACTTGCTGCAAGCAAGGGAAGCCCCTTATACGCTGATCTGTAAAGTCTGCGTCCGGGTCGAAAACACTGGCCTGAAGGCCACTGAAGCGATGATTCCCCTTCTTGTGCGTTGAAATGATGTTCTCCAACTGATTGCTTTGACCTCGATATGCAATAAGGCGCTCAAAGTAGATCCCGTAATGATTGGGATGGGTGCGTCTCCCGGGAAGGCGACAGGCGCGTATCTGCGGTAGGATTCGTCGATATCGCTCAAATAGGTGCCTTCGAGGACGACGTGGATTCCAGAGGCTAGAAGGGAAGATTGTATTCGCGACTGTGTTGGAATCGAAGCCAAGCCGCCCCTGAAGATCTGCATCAAGTGCGTCTCGTATCGCCGCGATCTCCACGGCCGATCCGTCATTGAAGCCACTCACCGTGACCACCAGGGGGGACACCTCTGCGTTGGTCAGCGTCGCCAAGAACGCTTTGGCCCACGCGGTGGACAGACATGCTTCATCAATGATCTTACTCGTCCTGGCCATCATCGGACTCCTCTAGGTGACGGTAGAAGCTCCAGCCCACGAAATCGCGGCGGGAAACTCGCACATGAACGGCCCATGGTTGGTCCTTTGAGACTAATCGACCGGTCCCGGGGCGGACCCCTCTGTAGACTTGGCCAGACCTCGTCTCGCCGGCTGGTTCGATACACTGTCGCTCGTATACACAACCATCCGGAACAATCAGGTAGTCCCCAACTTGAATGTCTACTGCACGATCGACCCAGGCGGTGTCCACTACGAAGACATCCTCCGCCGTCTCGATGCCGAGGAATGAGGCACGTATTGACTTTGGTTTTGTCTTGAGGAGCAGGCGCGCTTGCTCAACCGGCATGGCTCGGAGCGAGTGTTCCAGGTGCTTGATGAGCGTTTCATAACCCACTCCTAGCCAACCCGCTACCACGAACACTTGGTCTGGCATACATGTCACGACCGACCAGCCTCGCGAGGCGAATCCCTTGTCCACGGCGAGTTTGGGCATCAGAAGGAACCCGGCGAAGCAGTCGGCGAGAAAGTCCTCCGGGTTGAACTCCCTGTCTGCGAATTCGACCAACTTGTCGATGTGGAAGCTGTGGCCAAAATGATGGTGTGCCAACTCGTGGCCAGCCGTAAAGGCCTTCCGGCCAAATGGGCGATGCGTCGGGATCATGATGGTGGATTTGTCCTTGGCGTACATGCCTTCCATGCTGTCGACGTCATCGAACCGTACGCATGCGCCACACCGCTCGGCCAAGTCGAACACGCACAATGCCTGCCAAGGCATGATTTCGTTCGACTGACGGACGTGAAGCGCCGCCAGCAGGGCCTGCCTGGCAAGTTGCTGCTTGGGTGTCATGATTCCTTCCCCTTCTCCGCCCGAAGAGCCTGCAGCAGGTCCATTACACGGTCCAAGTCTTTCGGCTGAAGTTTGGAGAACTCCCTTGCCGCCAGTTGCACCCGATCGTCCCTGCGGCCGCCAGGGGCCGCCGTTGAACCGGTGAGCCAGTTAATGTCGACGCGATATAATTCGGCCAGCCGGGCTACCTCTTCAGCAGAGACTTTACGCCGACCTGCCTCCATCTCAGAAACTGATGGCCTGTGCAGCCCTAGCATCTTGGCCACTTGTCCTTGAGACAGCCCGGCCATTTCCCGCGCCGCACGCAGGCGCTCAGCCAAACGATCTCTGTGGGATTCAGCTGTGCTCATTTGCGCCGTCCATTTCTGTTTGATGCCAAGCGAAGGACTGCATCCGTGATCTCGCCAACGGAGAGAGCACGTCTGCCGTCTTCTGAGACACAGACGTTCACCAGTCCCTTCTCAGTCACGGCCCCAACAATGACCGCGACCTCTACGCCGTTGAGGCTGTCAAACCCGGCCAGCCCGCCAATAGGCACGGTGTCTTCGGTTATCTCGTCCAAGGGACGTCCGCTCATCTCCTGGATCATCCGCAGGGCTTCGGCTACCTTCTTCATGGCATCGTTTCTTGTCATGGAACTCGTCCTTACAATTGGTAAGAAAATCTTACCGCCGATTGCTTTTGCTTGTCAATCGAAAAAAACCCTACCCGAAGAAAATTTGCGCTCCCGCAGGACATAGCTTCGTTCTACCCGCCCATTGGAAAAGAGTGGTCAGGGGGCAGGAACATGCCTCTCATTCCTTCGTTTTTTTCGGCCGGCTGCGGGGCCGAAGGGTCGCTTCCGGGTCGGACCGGGCGGGGAGGCGCCGGACCAAGTCGGGGGTGCTGAACGGCCGGCCGCGCGTTGGGGCGGTTGGGCACGTGCGCAGCGATTCTGCCTCTTGTCGGGCGAGGCGCGCGGGCCGGGAAAGACCGTCGCATTACCTGCCAGGCGCCGTCGCCGGAAGCGGTTTGCCGGCCTGCGCCGGGGTATCCTCGCTGCCGACGGTTATGTCGCGAAGGATCCGGCGGTCGATGCTGTCGCTGCGGACGACTACTTCGAGCTTGCAGGGGCCCGCCGGCATGGCCGCGGCGTCCGGGGCGGCCTCGAAGCTCGAGAACTGCATGCCCTTGCTGATCGTCACGCGCGCCGGCTTGCCGTCCAGCGTCACGGTGATGCTTCGGACCTTTCCGCCGGGATCGAGGAACGTTCCAGCGATCGCGGCGCCCTTGGCCAGCTTGCCTGAGGTCGGCGGGCTCTGGATCTCAATCGCGAAGTCCTTTCCGGTGGCCTTGTACACCGATCGGATGGCCCGCGGCTCCACACGGACAAGCCGATAGCCTGGTTGCGGATCGGGCTTGTTGCCGAAGATGTTGCCAACGGACCCGCTGACCAGCAGGTCCGCGCCCTGGAACTTCTCAACGGTGACCTTGTGGGTGTGGCCGGCGTAGATCTGGTCGACTTTGTGCTTCCGCACGACCTGTGCGAACTTGTCGCCCGAGGGGGAGTGGACGAACACGACCTTCCGCGCTGCGGGCGGGACGAGGGCCAGGTCCCTGTCGAGCCATTGGGCGGCCTGGTCGCCGACGCCCCAGGCCCATTTATCGCCCTGTATGTGCAGGAAGTCGATGCCGGCGAAATGCACGCCGCCGTAGTTGAAGGACCACCTGACCGGGCCAAGGAACCGCCGGAAGAAGCCGTAGCCGAACATGGGATTGTCCTCGTCCCATCCGGTGGTGGTCGAACCGGCGGCGTCGTGGTTGCCCGGCACCACGAACAGCGGCCTGGGTATGCTGTGGAACATGTCGTTGACGATCTTCCACTCTTCCTGGGCCTTGTCGAAGGGTCGATGGTCGGACAGGTCGGGATCGTCGCCGGTCAGCACGCAGAACGCGACGGCGTCGCCGAGTTGCCCGACTTCCTTGCGGAATTCCACGAACTTTTCCGTGCCGCCTCGCGGCAGGTGGGAATCGGTGCCGTGTATGAAGACGAACGTCGCGGGCTGGTCCTGGCTCAGCAGTGGGAAGTCCACCTTGTTGGCGTCGACGCCCGAGACGATGCGGCGGAACCAGCCGTCCTTTGGCCAGGCGCCGCTGGGGAAGCTCACCGACACGATAGGATAACTCGACTCGCTCAAGGGCGGCTGGACCCCGGCGTCGATGGCGTACAGGCCGGCGCCGTCGGTGCGAACTACGTTGAAGCCGTCGGTGACCGAGACGGCGGCGGCGGGCCGGTCCGTGGCGTTGAACACGCCGTCACCGTTGGTGTCGATGAAGACACGTCCAGCCACGTGTCCGGCCGAGGCCTGCTGGCAGCCGAGTGCGGCCACCAACAACGCGATTGTGGTGGAAAGAACGGCGTTCATTCTACGCATTTGACTTCTCCCAATAACGCGGATGCTGGTATTGCCGGCCGCCACAAGAGTTGCCGGGCATCAGAGCTTATCCGCAACGGCTGCAGCATACAAGCGATATGACGGCAGTCACGGGGCCGCCAGGACTTATCCTCGGGCGCGCGAAAAGCGTAAACGTGGAAAAGCAGTAGCTTTTTTGCCGGATGTTTCTCTATCATGCCTACTTTTGTCGCGTTGAGGTGGTAAGATGATGGTTTTCCATCGGGCCGGGGCCGGCCTGGCTTGATGGCATCCGCCGGTTTGTCGGCGTGAGCGTGGCACACGCATGTGCCGGGAGTGCTGTTTGCTTTTGGCTCCGAATGCAGACAAAAAGTTGAGCGGCTTTCTGGATCGGGTTCGCGTTCGGATCGGTTCGCGACTGGACGGGCTGTCCGCGCTGACGAGCCTTTCCGAGGCCAGGGACCTGCTTGGCGGCAAGATGCTTCGCAGCCGGCTTGCCGGGCGGCTCATGTTGTCGGGCGCCGCGGCTGCCGATGCCGGGCTCATCGAGCGCGCCGCGGCGGCGGTGGAGCTTGTTCACACGGCCAGTTTGTGTCACGACGACGTCATCGACAGCGCCCTGCTTCGCCGGGCGACGCCCACGTTCTGGCGGCGGACTTCCTCGTCCGGCGCGGTCCTGGTCGGCGACATTTTGCTGTGCGAAGCGATGAATCTGCTGCTCGAGACGGAGAACCATTCCCTTTTAGTGGCATTTATGGGTAAAGTAACGCAAGTTTGCCTGACGGAGGCCCGGCAGGAGCTTGTGTACCGTGGCCGGCAGGTCGATGAGGAAACCTGCCTGGCCCTTGCCCGCGGCAAGACCGGGGCGTTGTTTGCCTTCATGGCCGAGGCGTGCGTCCCGATGGGCTCCGAGGAGGCTGGCGCCTTTGGCCAGGCAGGTTATTGCCTTGGCACGGCCTACCAGCTCGCCGACGACCTGCTGGACGTGGTGGGCAACGAGAAGCAGGCTGGCAAGACCTTGGGCACCGACGGCAAGCGTGACAAGTTCACGCTGCCGCAGATGGAGCCGGACGGCACGCAGTTGTCCATCCGGCACGTGCGGCGGCTATGCGGCGAGGCGGCGTCGGCCGTGGACGCCTGGCCGGCGGCCCGCCGGGCAGTTGAGGACTTCCTGGACCGGGACTTCGGCCCCGTGCTGGAGATGATCGGTCAACCTTTGTACAAACAGGCGAAGACACCAATATGAAGCTACGAGGCGGTTACAACGTGCCCCTTGCGGGCCGGCCGGGCCCGGAAGTCCAGGTCCTGCCGGACCCCGACGCCCTGCACCTGCCGCTGTCCGGCAGGCGGCTGAGGTTCACGGAGGTTCGCGTCCGTGACGGCCAGGCCGTGCGCCCAGGCGAAATCCTCGCCGTCGATCCGCGGCGATATCAGGTTCCCCTACTGTCGCCTCGGGCGGGCAAGGTGACGGTCACGAAGAAGGCCCTTATCCTGAGCGGCCTATCGCAGGAGCAGGAAGAGCCCTACAAGGGCGAGGAGCTAAACCACGCCGCCCCCGCCGGCGCCGTCGAGGCCGCCAGGCGCAAGCTGGTGGACCTGGGCGCCTGGCAATTCGTCGCCGACGCCTTTACCGGCGGCGTGCCCGACCCCGCTGGCACCCCGCAGGCCGTCGTGGTGACCACGATGAGCTTCGAGCCGTTCACCGCTCGAGGCGACGTGCAGATGGCCAAGAGGCTCACAAGCTTCACCCGCGGCTTGGAGCACATACAGGGGCTTCTGGAATACCAGCCCATCTACCTGGCGATTCCGGCCGTGCAAAGCGAGCTGGCCGAAAAGGTCCGCCAGACCGTCCGCGGGTACGCGTACGTCAAGGTCCTTACGATCCCTCGCAGGTACCCCTTCGACCACCCGGCGCTGATCGCCCGGCGGCTGGGCTTGCGGAGCGGCGGCGGCAGCATTTGGTCGATGGGTGTGGCGGGCGTGCTGGCGGTGGACCGCGCGATGACGGCCTCGCTGCCGAGCACCGTGCGGATCGTCGCCGTCGGCGGGCCTGGCGTTTCCAGGCCCACGCACGTCAAGGTCTGCACGGGCTATCCGATCCGCACGATCCTCGACGCCTGCGGTGCTGCCGAAAACGTCCGCGTGGTCATGGGCGGCGCACTGACAGGGGCCGCGTGGTCGCCCGAGGACCAGCCGGGGCTGTGCAGCGAGTGCACGAGCCTGACTGTCCTTCGCGACGAGGCGCCGCGGAACCTGCTTGGCTGGGCGAGGCCCGGCTGGTCGCAGCAGTCGTTCTCGCCTTACTACGTCAGCAAGCTCCGCCCGGCGTTCACCGAGCGGCTCAACACCGCCCTTAGAGGCGAGCGGCGGGCGTGCGTGTCGTGCCAGCTCTGCGAGAAGGCCTGCCCTGCCGGCATCTGGCCGCACCTCATCCACAAGCACCTTTTCCAGGACAACATCGAGCAGGCGGAGGCCGCGAGGCTCGACCTGTGCGTCGAGTGCGGGCTCTGCTCGTACGTCTGCCCGTCCAAGCTGGAACTGCTCGACCAGTTCCGCGCCGCCAAGAAGGCCGTTGCCGACATGGCGGCTGAGGAAGCCGAAGAAATGCGAGAGAAAGCAGAGAAGGAGGCGCGGGAATGAAGCTCCTCCTTGGTTTGATGGACCGCCTTCGCCCGACGTTCGAGCACGGCAGCCTCAAGGCCCTTCGCCCGGCGTTCGACGCGATCGACTCGTTCATGTTCTACGTCGGGCACCGCACCGACAGGGCCCCGCACGTTCGGGACCCCAACAACATGAAGCGTTACATGTCGGCCGTGATCCTGGCCGTCATGCCCGTCATCGCCGCGGCGATCTACTTCTTCGGCTGGCGGATCGTCGGCATGATCGCCGTGACGTACGTTACCGGTCTGCTGATCGAACTGGCCTTCGCGATGGCCCGCAAGGAGGAGATCAACGAAGGCTTCTTCGTGACCGGCCTGCTGTACCCGCTGATATTGCCCCCGCAGTTGCCGTTCTGGATGGTCGCGCTGGGCATCGCGTTCGGCGTGATCGTCGGCAAGGAGCTTTTCGGCGGCACGGGGCGCAACGTCTTCAACCCGGCGCTGGTCGCCCGATGCTTCCTGCTGATCGGCTTTCCGGCCTACATGGCCTCGGGCTGGTCCGTGCCGGCAAGCGGGTTTCCGGGAGGGTTTGCCAAGTGGACCATCGACGCGGTAAGCCAGGCCACGCCGCTGGGGGCCGGGAAGGTCGCCAAGGGCGCCGCTTACGCGGACTGGAGCAACCTGCTTTTCGGCACGGCCTCGGGCAATGGCGTCTCGGGCGGCTGTTCGGGCGAGGTCTGCTCGGTGCTGATCATTCTTGGCGGGCTGTTCCTGATTGTCACGGGCGTGGCGAATTGGCGGACGATCGTCGGCATGCTTGGCTCGTTCGCCGGCCTGCTTGCGATACTTGCCTGGGCGGCGCCCGAGACGTTTGGCCGGGCCGGATGGTCCATCGGGGAGCTGGTCGCCTGGCAGCTCCTGGCGGGCGGGCTGCTGTTCGGGGCGGTGTACATGGCCACCGACCCGGTAACCAGCCCGGTCTCGAACGTGGGCAAGTGGATATACGGTATTACCATTGGCGTTTCGACGGTGCTGATACGGTATCTGACCGGCTACGTCGAGGGCGTGATGTTCGCGATTCTGCTTGGCAACATAGCCGCGCCGCTTTACGACGAGATCGCAACGGCTTTCTATCTCCGGAGGCTCCAGTATGAAGGATAGCCTGAAGACCATCATTTTCGCGACGGTGCTCGGCGTGGTGTGCGCCGGGCTTCTCGCGGCTGCCAACCAGGTGCTCAAGCCCTACCAGAAGGCCAACGAGGAGGCCGAGAAGTGGCGGAACATCTTTGGCGTTCTGGGCGTGTCATACAACCCGGACGCGAACTCTCGCGATCTTTTGCGGCTGGTGCGTTCGGAGAAGAACCCCGGCGGGGTGGTCGCCGAAACGACCGCGGGCGGGTTGACGATCTTCACGTACAACCATCCCGAGGCCGGCCGGCTCTGCGCGGTCGAGTTCTCCGGGCCGGGGCTGTGGGGGCCGATCGACGGGCTGCTGTGCCTCAAGAGCGACTTGAAGACCGTTTACAACATCGCCTTCTACAAGCAGGAGGAAACTCCGGGCCTGGGCGGCGAGATCGGCAAGCCGAAGTTCCTCGGCAGGTTTCCGGGCAAGACCATCGCCGGGCCCGGCGATCCGGGCATTCGCATCGTCAAGAACAAGAAGGGTTCCGCACCTAACGCCGTGGACGGCATAACCGCCGCGACGCTCACCTGCGACAAGGTGGAGGAAATGATCAACAAGGTAAGCAAGGCTGTCCTCGACAACCGCGAGGCGATTCTAAAGGCGGCCGCCGAGGGCGGCGATGGTCACAAGGAGTCCCGGCAATGAGTAACGTTCCCGTGGCGTGCGGCGCATGCCAGACCGGCGGCCTTTGCGGCGGAAAGGGCATGGCGACCCTCAAGGACGGCGTCTGGGCCAACAACCCCATCAGCATCCAGGTGCTGGGCATATGCTCGGCCCTTGCGGTGACCAGCAAGCTGGAGAACTCGCTGGTGATGGGCGCCGCCCTGATCTTCGTCACCGGGTGCAGCAACCTGTTCATCTCGCTGCTGCGAAAGGCCATCCCCCGCAAGATACGAATGATCGCCGAAGTGGCCATCATCGCCACGTTCGTGATCCTGTTCGACCAGCTTCTGCGGGCGTTTTACTGGCCCATGAGCCGCCAGCTCGGGCCCTACGTCGGGCTTATCATCACCAACTGCATAGTCATGGGCCGGGCCGAGGCGTTCGCGCTTCAGAACCCGCCGATCGTCTCTTTGGTCGACGGCCTGGCCAACGGCCTGGGCTACGCGGGGGTCCTGGCGGCCATCGGAGTGATCCGCGAGATGCTGGGCTCGGGCAGCCTCTTCGACGTCGAACTGCTGTCGGGCGCGTGGTACACGCCGAACCTGGTCATGGTCCTTGCACCCGGCGCGTTCATCGTGCTGGGGTTCCTCATCGCGCTGTTCAACGCAATCAACGCCGGCAAGGCCGCCAAGGGCGCCAAACCGGCGGGAGGACATTGACATGGCACCGGATATATCTCCCTGGGCAATTCTCATAGCCGCCATATTCACCAGCAACATCCTGCTGGCCAACTTCCTGGGCATGTGCTCGTTCCTTGTCTGCTCCAAGCAGATAGGCACCAGCCTGGGCCTTGGCGCGGCCGTCATCTTCGTCATGACCGCCACCACCGCCATCAACTACGAGGTGCACGTGCTGCTCAAGCATCTCGAGTTGGAGTTCCTGGAGTTCATCATCTTCATCGCCGTCGTCGCGGCGTTCGTTCAGTTCGTGGAGATGTTCGTCGAGCGCTTCAGCCAGGGGCTCTACCACGCCCTTGGCATATTCCTGCCGCTGATCACCGTAAACTGCGCGATCCTCGGCGCGGCCTTGTTCATGGTCATCCGCAACTACAACTTCATGCAGTCGCTGGCGTTCGGCTTCGCCTCCGGCGTCGGCTGGGCGCTTGCGATCCTGCTGATCGCCGGCCTGCGGAAGAAGATGGGTTACAGCATAATCCCCAAGCCGTTCCAGGGAGTCTCGCTGATCATGATCGTCACCGGAATCATGGCGATGGCGTTCGCGGGCTTTGCCGGCATGGTCCGCATTCAGTAGTAGCCGGTAGCCGGTAGCCGGTAGCCGGTGGTCAGTAGTAGTAGCCGGTAGTCGGTAGCCGGTAGCCGGTAGTCAGTAGTCAGTGTTCGGTAGTCGGTAGCCAGGAAGTACGAGCAGAGTTGGACCCGGGCTTGCCTCTTCAACCGGCTACGGGCTACGGGCTACCGGCTACCAAGAAACCGGCTACCGGCTACCGGCTACGGGCTACCAGCTACGGGCTGCCAGGAACAAGGAAGACCTAACATGATCCTGTTGGCCATTATTGTATTCGTGATTGTGCTGGTGGGTTTGTCGGCTGCGCTGATCGTGGCCGAGAAGCTGCTGGTCAACTACGGCATCTGCAAGCTGGACATCAACGGCGGCGAGAAGGAGCTCGAGGTCGACGGCGGGCAGACGCTGCTTTCGGCGCTCAACGGCGCGGAGATATGGATCCCCTCCGCATGCGGCGGCAAGGGCTCGTGCGGCTACTGCAAGGTGCGCGTGCTCTCCGGCGGGGGAGGCAAGCCCCTGCCGACCGAGGTCCCCTTCCTGGACCGCCGCGAGCAGCGAAACGGCACGCGCCTGGCCTGCCAGGTGAAGATCCGCGAGGACATACGCCTGCGGATTCCCGAGGACCTGCTCAACGTCAAGCTTTACTCGTCGGTCGTCAAGTCCACTGTCGCGCTGACGTACGACATCAAGGAAATCCGCTTCTCGCTGAAAGAGCCGGCCGAGATCCTCCAGCGCCCGGGCCAGTACGTGCAGATCATCGCCCCGAGCCCCGATGGGTCCGTCAGCAGGGCCTACTCGATCAGTTCGCCAACCTACGAGACCAACGAGGTCGAACTCAACGTCCGCCTCGTGCCCGGCGGCATCGGCTCGACGTACCTGCACAACCTCGAGGTCGGCGACCAGGTCAACTTTACCGGGCCTTACGGCGAGTTCGAGCTCAGCGAGGACCCCGCCACCGAACTCATCTGCGTCGGCGGCGGTTGCGGCATGGCGCCGATGAAGAACATCATCTACTCCGTCTACGACCGCTGGCCGGACAGGTCGCTCTGGCTGTTCTTCGGCTGCCGCGGCACGCGGGACATCTTCTACCTCAACGAGCTGCGCGAACTGGCCAGGAAGCACCCCAACTTCCACGTGATCTACGCCCTGAGCGACCAGCTTGCCGAGGGCGAGACCTGGGACGGCGAGACCGGGTTCATCCACCTGGCCGTCGACAAGCACCTCCAGGGCACGGTCAAGAGGCAGGCGTTCCTCTGCGGCCCGCCGCCCATGATTGACGCGGTGATGGGCGTGCTCCGGGAAAAGGGCGTCCGCGAGCGCGACATTTTCTACGACAAGTTCTGACCGGAGACGATAAGAATGTCATGGGCCCCGGCCGCCTAGGTTCCCATGTCGAACGAGGCGAGGTATTTCTCCTGCTCGGCGGTGAGTTTGTCGATCTTCACGCCCATGCTCTTGAGCTTGAGGGTGGCGACCCAGTCGTCGATGCTCTTGGGCACCTCGTGGACGGCCACGCCGAGCTTGCCGGCGTTCTTGATGCCGTACTCGGTCGCCAGGGCCTGCGTGGCGAAGGACATGTCCATGACGCAGGCAGGATGGCCCTCGGCGCAGGCGAGGTTCACCAGCCTGCCCTCGGCGAGGATGAATATCCGCTTTCCGCCGGACATGACGTAGCGCTGGACGCCCTTGCGCACCGCGGTCGGCTCGCCCTTGGCCATCTTCGCCAGCGCTTCGAGGTTCAACTCGACGTTGAAATGACCACTATTGCATACGATTGCGCCGTCTTTCATGAGCTTCCAGTGCGGCCCGTCGATCACGTGGATGTCGCCGGTGACGGTGATGAACAGGTCGCCGATCTTCGCGGCTTCCTTGATGGGCATCACGCGGAAGCCGTCCATGCCCGCCTCGAGCGCCCGGACGGGGTTGACTTCGCAGACGGTCACGTTGGACCCGGCCCCGCGGGCCCGCGTCGCGACGCCCCGCCCGCACCACCCGTACCCCACGACCACCACGTTCTTGCCCGCCAGCAGGATGTCCGTCGCCCGGACAATGCCGTCAAGCGTGCTCTGGCCCGTGCCGTAGCGGTTGTCGAAGAGGTGCTTGGTGGCCGCGTCGTTCACGGCGATAACCGGGAACTTCAGCACGCCGTGCTGCGCCATCGCCCGAAGGCGGATTACGCCGGTGGTAGTCTCCTCCATGGACGCCACAACGCTGCCGGCATACGGGGCGAACTCGCCGTGCAGGGCGTTGACCAGGTCCGCGCCGTCGTCCATCGTCACCGACGGCGAATGCTTGCACGCCGCGGCGATGTGGCTGTAATAGGTCTTGCGGTCCTCGCCCGTTATCGCGTAAACGCGGATGCCGAAGTCCGCCACCAGGCTTGCGGCCACGTCGTCCTGGGTGCTTAGCGGGTTTGACGCGCAGAGCACAAGGTCGGCCCCGCCGGCCTTTAGGGCGCGGCAGAGGTTGGCCGTCTCGGCCGTGACGTGAAGGCAGGCGCTCATACGCCGGCCCTTGAGGGGCTTTTCCTTCTCGAACCGGGCGCGGACCTGCTGAAGCACGGGCATGTCGTTGTCCGCCCAAAGGATCCGACGCTTGCCCTCGCCCGCGAGCTTCAGGTTGCGGACGTCAAATTGCTTGCTCTTTGCCATGTCTCTCCTCGCCGCGTTGTATTCCAAATCCGTCAGGCTGTCGTTAGAAGGGTATTCTACGGATGGGAGTGCGGAATGCAATGGCGAATGAGCCCGTGAAAGAATCATGATTTCCGAACACCGATCATTTGAGGCATGGGCAGACATGTTCGCCTGTCATTCGCGTTGCGGAAGGCGGCCGGAACCCGAGTTCTTCCGCCGCCGAGCCACCGCGTTGGTCAATTGGGCCGTCGACGCCCGGGCCTGGTGATCCTCAGCCAGCATGGCGTCCAGCGAAAACGTTTGCATCCTAACCTGGAAGCGGTCTGGCCGCTGGACTGGCGGCACCCCGCCGGGCGTCACGGGCGCCAATTGAAAAACTCACAGGCTCAATACCCTTCGGGCCTCACGCCCCCTGGGTCATCGAGCCGTCGAGGAAGCCTTCGAGCTTGCGGGCGCGGACGGGGTGCTGGAGCTTGCGGATGGCCTTGGCCTCGACCTGGCGGACGCGCTCGCGCGTCACCTTGAAGATCCGCCCGACCTCTTCCAGCGTGTACGTGTAGCCGTCGCCGATGCCGTAGCGCAGTTTGATGATCTCGCGCTCGCGGTAGGTGAGGGTCTTGAGCACTTCCTCGATGCGGTCCTTGAGCATTTCCGTGCCGGCGGACTCGACGGGGCTCTCGGCCGTCTCGTCCTCGATGAAGTCGCCGAAGTAGCTGTCCTCGCTTTCGCCGACGGGCCTGTCGAGGCTGATGGGGTGCCGCGAGATTTTCAGCACGCGGCGCGCCTCGGAGACGCTCATTCCGGCCTGGACGGCGATTTCCTCGATGGTGGGCTCGCGCCCGAGCTCCTGGACGAGCCGCTTGGAGATGTTCCGCAGCTTGCTCATCGTCTCGATCATGTGCACGGGGATGCGGATGGTGCGCGCGTGGTCGGCGATGGCCCGCGTGATGGCCTGGCGGATCCACCATGTCGCGTAGGTGCTGAACTTATAGCCGCGGCGGTACTCGTACTTGTCCACGGCCCTCATCAGGCCGGTGTTGCCTTCCTGGATGATGTCCAGGAACGACAGGCCGCGGTTTCGGTATTTCTTGGCGATCGAGACGACCAGGCGGAGGTTTCCGCCGGAGAGCTCCCGCTTTGCCTGCTCGTAGTCGTTGAAGACTTTCTGGATGGCCTTGACCCGCTTGCGGAGCAGTTCGGGCTCCTCGTAGACCAGGTCGATCAGGCCTTCGAGTTCCTCGCCCATGACCTCGACGTCCTCGGGCGGCGTGCCGTTGTCGCCGGCCGAGGCGATGAGCCGCTCGATCTCCCACATCTTGTCGGAGATGTGCTGGAGTTTTTTCATCAGCGGCTGGATCTTGCTGGTGCGCAGGCTGAGTTCTTCGAGCAGCCTTGCGGCGCGGCGCCGGCGGCGCCAGAGGCTCCGGCGGGCCTTTCGCTGGGCGGACGGGGGCGTCCGCGGGTTGCGGATGGTCTGCCAGTCGTTCTGGTTGCCGACGATGATCTTCTGGATCGTGCCGAGGTTGGCGGGCATTCGCTCGGTGATCGTCTCCTTGGAGAGGTTCTCCGCGGTCGAGACCTTCATCGTGCGGTCGAACGGCAGGTCGCTGTCGTGGACCTGGTTGAGTATCTCCGTCGCCTGCTGGACGCAGTAGTCGCTTTCGAGCACCCGCCGGCGGAAGTGCATGCGGGTCATCTCGATCTTTCGGGCGAGGTTGATCTCCTGCTCGCGCGTCAGCAGGGGGATTTCGCCCATCTGCGTGAGGTACATGCGGACGGGGTCGTCGATCCGCCGGCTGCCGGACTCCAGTTCCTCGGCCTCGGCCTTCTCTTCTTCCTTCTCGGCGGGGGCCTCCTCCTCCTCGCCGTCGGCGAAGGCCTCGCGGCGATCGACTTCCGACTCATCGAGCAACTCGATGCCCAACTCGTCGAGGGTCATCAGCAACGAGTCCAACTTGTCCGGCGAGACTGCCTCGTCGGGAAGGTCCTCGTTCATCTCCTCGTAAGTGAGGTAACCGCGCTGCTTGCCCTTGGCGATAAGCTTTTTGACACCCGAACTCAGCGAGTCCGTCATCACGTAACTCCTGGCAACGGCATGGCCGTGATTGAACGTAAACGAACTCTATACTATACTCCAGCATCTTGCCATAAATCAATCCCCGATGGCGGGGGCCCTGAAAAAAGGCAAAAGGGCCAAAAGGGCGAAAACCTCTTACGTTATCTTCGGATGCCGGCGAAGATCGTCCTGGCGGTGCCTCTGGAGCACCTGGTTGAGGGCCTCGTCGCTGTACATTTCGGCTGGCGGCTGGGCCATTTGCCGGCCCTCGCGCAGGTATAGGATATGCGAGAGGGCCCCATGCAGCGTGGCCTGGTAGTTGCCTTTTTTTTCGCCGGCGGCGGACAAATCGGTCAGCAGCCCGCCGAGGCCCATCAGGGCCTCATCGGCCAGCAGGTCCTCAAGGGTGAGCCGGTGGGCCTGCCCGAGGGCCCAGAGCCTTTCGGCCAGCTTCCGCAGGCTGGGGTCCTGGAAGTCCCGCCAGTCGATCCTTTCTGCCGCGATATCGAACATGTCGGGCATGTTTACAAGAACTTCCAGCAATTCCCGTTCGGCCTGGGCGGCCGCGACGTCGGGCGCCCAGTTCTCGACGGCCGCCCGGGCGCCGCGGGCGTTCTGGGCGTCGCCACGGCGCAGATGTTTGGCCATTCGCCGCATCTGCTGCTGGAGGTCCGGCGCGGGGATGTTGAGCATGTGTCCGATGTGCTGGGCCAACTGCCCGCGGCGGATTTCGTCTATCGCGTCATAGGACGTGCTGGTCACGACGATCCGCAGGAAATCCTCGACGACGGCCCCGCGGCTGGCCAGGTTCCCGCCGGCTGACTGCCAGGCCGCCTGACGCCGGTCCCAGGCGTATTGGAGGGCGTCGGGCGCCTCGGACACCAGCCGCACAAACGCCTCGGCCCCCTCGGCCAGAACGAAATCGCACGGGTCTTTCCCGGCCGGGATCGTCGCGACGCGGACGTGGATCCGCTGGGCCAGGAACATCTCCAGGCCGCGGTCGGCCGCCTTGGCCCCGGCCGCGTCGGCGTCGAATACCAGGACCGCCTCCCGGGCGTAGCGGCTCAGCAGCCTCACGTGCTGCTCGGTCAGCGACGTGCCCAGCGTGGCGACGATGTTGGACACCCCGGCCTGGAGGGGGATAAGCGCGTCGAGGTAGCCTTCGGCGACCACGGCCGTGCCGGTGGCGACTATCCCCTCGCGGGCCCAATTAAGCGCGAAGAGGTTGCTGGACTTGTCGAACAAAATCGACTCGGCGCTGTTGAGGTACTTGGCGCGGTCGTTGGGGTCCAGCGCCCTGCCGCCGAAGGCGATGACCTTGCCGGCCGGGTCGAGGATCGGGAACATCAGGCGATCGCGGAAGCGGTCGTAGTAGCCTCCCTCGTCGCGTTGGATCACCAGTCCGGCGGCGGCGAGTTGTGCGTCTCGCACGTTTCTGCCGCGCGCGGCCCGCAGCAGCGAGTCCCATCCGCTCGGGGCGTAGCCCAGGCCGAAGCGTTCGATGGAATCGTCCGTGAAGCCCCGCCCGCGGGCGTAGGCCAGCGCGGCTTCGCCGGCCTGGCCGCGAAGCTGGGCGCGGTAAAAGCTCGCCGCGAAGGTCATCACCTCGGCCAGGTCGGTCTTGCTCATTCCGCCGGGCCCGGCTGGGGCCTGGCAGCTCTCGGCCGGAAGGGGTATGTGGGCCCTCTCGGCCAGGGCCTTGACGGCCTCGGGGAACGAGAGCTTCTCGTAGAGGCACATGAACTGGAACACGCCTCCACCGGCGCCGCAGGAGAAGCACTTGAATATCTGCTTAGCGGGCGCGACGTACATGGAGGGCTTGTGGTCGTCGTGGAACGGGCAGACGCAGACGTACTCTCGCCCGCGTTTTGTCAGCGCGACGTATTGGCTGACCAACTCGACGATATCGGTCGCCTGCGCGACCTGCTGGATGAATTGTTCCGAAAACCGCGCCATTGTTAGGAGTAAGGCCTCAGGAAAAAGGCTTCAGGCTTCAGACCTCAGACTTCAGAAAAAGAGGCTTCAAGAATAAGGCTTCAGACTACAGGCTTCAGGACACAGGGGCAAGGCTTCAGGCTTGTTCCCACGCACGCGGGGCGGGCGAGCATAGGTCCTATAGGTCCTATGAGTCCTATAAGACCTATGAACTTATCCCCGCCGCGCCTTCGACGTTCTTCTTTTCGTCGATCGCGCGGTTGACCAGTTCATCGGCCTGGACGTTCTGTTCGCGGCGCACGTGCCGGAAGCTGCAAGTCTTGAATCCCGCGGCCAGGACCTTGCCCTGCCTGTAAAGCGGCAGGAGCCCGGCGTTTTTCACCTTGTACTGCCCGATCATCTGGCGGACGAGCAGTTCCGAGTCGCTGACGACCTCCACCTCGCGGGCCTTGAGCGTCCGTGCCACCTCCAGGCCGTGCAGCATTCCCTTGTACTCGGCGACGTTGTTAGTGGCGTGGCCCAGGAAAAGCCCCGCCTCGTAAATGACCTCGCCGTCGGCGGCGTCGGAGATGACCACGCCGGCCCCGGCCGGGCCGGGATTGCCGCGTGCCCCGCCGTCCACGTGCACCTTGACCCGCAACGAATTGCCGCTCATTAGTCCTCTTTCCCGCTGCTTGCCGCCGCGATCTCTCGCCGAGCCGGCGGTGCCGGCCGGGCCCCTCACGCCGGCTGGTTCGGCTCCATGTACAGGATTCGCCCGCAGTTGTTGCAGGTGCGGATCTCGTCGCGCACCTTGAGGGCGTTTGCGTGCTCGGCGCTGAGCGACATGAAGCAGCCCCCGCAGATATAGTCGTACGGCGGCTTCTTGCCCTCGACCTGGACAGGGGCCATCGCCTCGCCGTCGTAGCGGTCGGCGACGCGCTGGAAGACCGTCAGGTGGTCGCTGGCCAGGCCGACGACCGCCTGGTCGCGCCTGGCTTTCAGTTCGGCCAACATGCCGTTGAGCTTTTCGATCTCCGCCGCATTTGTCTGCATGATCTCCTCGAGCCGCTTCTTCTCGGCCTCGATCTGCTGCTTGACCTTGTCGGCCTCGGCGCGCACAACGTCCACGTCCTGGATGATCTTGAGCGTGCTTTCCTCGAGCTTGGCGTTGTCGGCCTTGAGGGTGTTGATCTGCGTGAGGACGGCGGCGTATTCCTTGTTGGTCTTGGCCGTGTTCAGGGCCGAGCGGAGCTTGGCGACGTGCTCCTCAGACTGGCGAAGGTCCAACTCGTGCCTGTCGGCGTCTTTGCGGCGAGTGTTGGCCTTTTCGTGCAGGGCGTCCCACTGCTGCTGGTGCTGGTCGATCCGCCGCTGCTGGAGGTCCACGGCGCTCTGCCTGGTCTTCAGCCGGCGACGAACCTGTGAAAGGTCCCGTTCTATAGATTGCAGCTTGAGCAAGCCATCAAGCATCTGTCCCATGAATAACCCTCTTCACTTGTAAAAAGGCCTCTGCCAACCGGAACCCTTCTTCATACCGGCTTGGCGGGCGAAGTTCAAGCACTTTTCTGACCGCTGATGTTCACCAGGCCGGCAAGCCGTGATGCGCCACCCTCGCCCGCGCCCTTGCCGGTGGTCCCGGCTGGCGGTAACATCGCGCGTGTCGGCGAACGAATCATGTATCCGACTGACGACACGATTGTCGCGGTTTCTTCGGCGGCCGGGGCCGCCGCCAGGGCTATTGTGCGCCTCAGCGGCCCGGACGCCTTAAGCCTGGCCGAGCGGGTATTCGCGCCCGAACGCCCTTGGTCTGGGCTGGAAGCGGTGGGGGGCTTTCGCTGCGTTGACGGGCTCCTGCATGTGCCGATCGAGAGAAAAAGGGGACAGGCTGCTTTTTCGGCGAGTCAAGGCGACGCACCTCCAGGAGAGCGAAAAAGTAGCCTGTCCCCTTTTTCTCTCGACCTGCCGGGCAGGGCTTATGTCTTTCGCGCCCCGCGGAGCTACACGCGGCAGGACGTGGTGGAGCTTCACATTCCGGGCAGCCCGGTCGTGGCCGGAGCGCTTGTGGATGCGCTGGCGGCGGCGGGGGCCAGGCAGGCCGGGCCTGGAGAGTTCACGGCCAGGGCGTTCTTCTCCGGGCGGATCGACCTTTCGGCCGCCGAGGCCGTCGCGGACGTCATCAACGCCGCCGACGACGCCCAGCTCCGCTCGGCCATGTCCGCCCTTGGCGGCAGGGTCAGCCGGCTCTGCCGCGGCGCCGCCTCCGCCCTGGCCGAGGCAATGGCGACCGTCGAGGCGTCCATCGACCTGGCCGACGAGGACATCCAACTCGCCGACGCCCGAGAACTCTCCGCCGCCCTGGCCGGGCAGGCCGGGGGCCTGCGTGCCGCGGCCGAGGCCGCCGGAGAGATGCCCGAGGCCGCACACCAGGGCCGTGTGGTCCTGGCGGGCAGGCCAAACGTGGGAAAAAGCTCCCTGCTCAACGCCCTTACCGGACAGGACCGCGCGATAGTCTCCGCCCTGGCCGGCACGACACGCGACGTGCTGGCCGCGCCGCTGGCACTGCCCTCGGGACAGGCCGCGATGTTGCAGGACGCCGCCGGATTCGCCCGAGTGGCCGACTCGCCGGGCGACTGCGACAGCCTGGCTGCCGCGGCCGACAACGCCGCCCACGCGGCCGTGAGGCGGGCCGACGTCGTTTGCTTCGTCCTGGACGCCACAGAGGGCGTCTCGCCCGAAGATGCGGACCTCCTCAAACGCCTCCGCCAAGCCAACCCAAACGCACCAATGATCGTGCTGGCGAACAAGGCGGACCTTTCTATTGCGGATTGCCCCGGCGCGCCGGGGCGGATTGTGGATTTGGGGATTGCCTGCCACGGCGAAGCCGGGCCTGTCGGCGGGACTGCTTCGGGCGTTCTCTTCACCTCCGCCGTGACGGGCCAGGGGCTTGATGAACTTCGTTGTCGGCTGGGGGAATTGCTTGGCTCGTCGGTGTGGCTCTCCGGCGAGCAATTGGGGCTGCACGCCAGGCAGAAACGCTGCATCCTCGCCGCCGCGGGCGCCGCCGATCGGGCGGCCGACCTGCTGGCCGGCGCGGCCGAGATAGCCGACGCGGCCGAGCTTGTCGCAGTCGAACTCCGCGCCGCCCTGGCCGAGCTTGGCCAGGTAAGCCCCGATGCCGCCGGCTACGTCAGCGAGGAAATCCTCGGCCGGATCTTCGCGAGGTTCTGCGTGGGAAAGTAGGCCCGCCGTCATCGCATCACCACACCCATGCTATTTCCGGGCTTTCTCAATGGCCGCAAGGGCGACCTCGGCGGCCCCGCGGACGTCGGCGTCGGAGTCCTTCGTCGCCACCTTCAGGGCCTCGGCCACTCCCTCGACCGGCGCCGCCGAGGCGGCAATCCGCTCCAGTGCCCGCGCGGCGGACAGTCGCACGGCCCAGTGCTCGTCGCGGAGGCACAGGGCAAGCGCCCGGGCCACTTCGGCCCCAGCGACGGGCCCGATCCGCCCGAGGTTCGCCGCCGCCTCCAGCCGCAGTTGCGGGATGTCGCTCTTGAGGTCCTCGGCCAGCACCGCGGCGGCGGGGGCCGGGTTCTTGCTTACGGCGACCAGCGCGGCGGCCGCGGCGCGCCGCACGCCCGGGTCGCTGTCCTTGAGCCCGAAGACCAGGCCGTTCTCGGCATCCTTGCCGCCGGCCGGGCCGATCCCGCCAAGCGTCTGCATCGCCAGCATACGGGCCATCGCGCCGGGTCCGCGAGACAGTATCAACAGAGCATCGACCGCCTGCGGCCCCAGGCGAATCAGGTCTTCCCGGGCCTGCTGCCGGGCTCCGAGTCCGCCGCTGCCAAGCTGATCGGCCAGGATCAGCGCGGCCTGCTTTCCGAACCTGCGCGAATACGACAACACGTGGGCGGCGTCAATCGCCGCCAGCAGGTCCGCACCCCGGAGCACTTCCAAGGCCGGCGCCATGGCATTGGGGTCCAGCCGCTCCGCCAGAGACACGAGCGTGGCCGGGTCCCCGCCGGAAAGCACCTGCCGGACCGCCGCCGCCGCGACCGGCGCGCCGGAACGCACAAGAAGATCGACCACCGGCGACCTCCTGCCATCCGGCAGCCACGAAAGCGCAGCCATCGCTTCCTTCATCGCATGTGCGGTCTTGAGTGTACACTTGGCCAGACCCTTCTCTGCCAAGTCGGCCGCCTGGGAGTTCGGATCGCCCAGGGCGGTAACCAGCACCGAGGCCCCCGCGTTGGCATCCAGCGCGACGATTGCCTCAACCAGCCGGACGCGGAGGCGGGCCCCGACACGATCGTCGTCAGTCCCCAGGACGCCAAGCGGCATGAATACTATATCGTCGTCATTCGCGTTGGCGTCGCCCGCCGGGTGATATTCGGACGCGGTCTTCTTCAGCCACAGTTCCTGTTTGGCGATTGCCTCCTGGGGCTTCTGCCGTAACCACTCGAGCCCGTTGAGCAATCTCGACAGCAAGCTTGCGGCGCACGCCGCCGGCGGCCCGATCCTGCCCAGGGCCGTTATCTCCTCGCACAGTTCTTCGCTGTCACGGCCGCCCTGGACCATTTTCATCAGCGGCTCGACCGCCGGCGCAGCCGCCGGCCCGATACGCCCCAGAGCCCGCGCAGCCGCAACACGCACGGAATGGCTCTTGTCGCAAAGGTAATCCGTCACCGTCTTGATCCGCTGCGCGTCGGGCTTGCCGTTGCCCAGGGCCTCGATCAGCAGCACCCGGCAATCGTCGTCCCCAGTTTCGGCCAGCGTGGCCAACTGCTCGGGCGTAAGAGATTGGACGAACCCGCCATGAACAATCGCCCTGGCCGCCGCGACACGCACGGCATGGCTCTTGTCGCTAAGGTAATCCGTCAGCGTCTTGATCCGCTGCGCGTCCGGCTTGCCGTCGCCCAGGGCCTCAACCAGCAGGGCCCGGCATTCTTCCCTCGTCTCGGCCAGCTTGGCCAACTGCTCAGGCGTCATGTGATTGAGGAATCCGCCGCGGACAATCGCCATCGCCGCTGCGGACCGTACCTCGGGCATCGGGTCGCTCAGCATCGCCATCATCACACCGGCCTGCACCTTTTCATCCGTCGAACAGACCTCAGCCAGCGCGGCCGCCGCCTCCTGGCGCACGAGCCAGGACGGGTCGGCCTTCAACAGCCCCAGAAGCGGCTCGACCGCCCCTGCTGCCGCGCCGCGCAGGCCCAGCGACTTGGCCACGGCTGCCCGGACATCCGGGTCCGCGTCCTTAAGCGCGCGGACAAGCGAGGCATTCACGGCATCGCCGCCGCCGGCCGCCTTGCCCAGGTACGCCGCGGCGGCGTATCGCACAACCGGCGAGGCGTCACCGAGCATTGGCAAGACATGCCCGACCGCCTTCTTTCCGGCGTCTGTCCTGCCCAGCGATTCCAACGCCGCCAGCCGGACCTGCATGGCCAAGTCGCCCAGGCACCGTACGAGCGCGTCGATCACATCCTCCGTCGGGGTCTCGATCAGGCCCAACTGGGCTGCGGCGATATGCCGCCTGTCGGGGTCCTTGTCCTTCAACATCGTTATCAGCGCCGCCGGCGAGCGGTCCGGCAGCTTTGCGCCCTCGTGCTGTGCCAGGGCACGAAGGAACTCCTGCCGCTCACGCTCCCGCCAGGTATCCAATGTTTCCGCGGGCCCAGTCGCGGGTTGACTGGCGGGTCGAGTCATGGGCTGATTCGCCGGAGCGGTGGTCGGCGCGTCCGCAACCGCCGCGCCCGCGCAGGCGACAACCGCACAGAGAGCGACGCGAATCCCCCATCGGCCGGCGCGGGCAAACCCGCCCGCACAGCCTGCCCGCGACAAGATGCTTCCCCGCAAGTCCACCATGCCCCAATTCTACCAACCCGCGTGCGCCAGACAACCGCAAAACCGTGCCCCCTAAACCGTGCCCGTCGCGGCAGAAAAGGCCCGCTGATGAGTCCCGACGCGTGACAGAGCCCCGCGGACAAGCCTTGCTCTTGAGCCCTAGGGCGTGACAGAGCCCCGCGGACAAGCCTTGCTCTTGAGCCCCGAGGCGACAGTATTTGCTCAAACTGACCGCTATCTTTAGGCCCGAAGGGCCGACAGTATTTAGCCGGGGGCGTAAGCCCAATGGCACTAAATTGCTCTGCGCATAAAAGAACAATCCTCCCAAATGCCGATGTGTTTGTTGGTTACGCAAAAACACGGCATTCATGGAGGATTGCCCATGGTCGCCAGTTATATCGGCAAGG
>Ga0315279_10002375_pt1 | contig 28452 bp, 25 predicted proteins | sample YL17G06_20_MG_FD_203694 | JGI IMG/M metagenome (GOLD analysis project Ga0315279, IMG submission 203694) | Sediment microbial communities from Yellowstone Lake, YNP, Wyoming, USA - YL17G06_20 | ecosystem: Environmental > Aquatic > Freshwater > Lake > Sediment | place: USA: Wyoming | collected... | reverse complement strand
CAGGAACCATAATACGCCACATCCGTGGTCTGAATGCCGCAACAGCAGCATGCGCCTTCCCAGACGCCGAAACGTCCGTCTTTCGCCAGCCAGCTCTGCTTGGTGAACGACGGCATTTGCGCCAGATACGCCTCTTTCACGAAATCCGGCATGCGGCTATCCAGCACTGAAGCCCGAAAACGGTCGGTTGTGCGCTGCAGCGATCGCCGGTTCCGCATGACATACGAGAGTACGTGCCCGGCATCGCCGAATGAACGTGCATACCAGTGTCCCATGAAATTGCCGTTAAAATCGCGCGAATCGGGATAATGCCAGGCAATGATCGCCTTTTCATCATAGGTCCCATGCCATAGAATCGCGATATATGAGGGCGCTTGCGTGTGTCCCCGGGGTTTCGCCTTCCAGAAGCTTTTCGGGCTCTTGATATTGTGGATATACCACATCATATTGTTCCGCGGAAGAACGCCGACCAGCGCATTCCCGAACCGGATAGCGATGCTGCCTTGTTTGCCGGCCACGACGATCCGGTCCTTCCCTATCCGGTATTCGGCGTTTTCATCCACCGGAAAGAACATCATGCATGAGCCGGCGCCGCGTACGTTCAGGCAGCATGCCGGGAGCGCGGAGCGCGTGACGTCCCCGGGGACGAAGAAGGAAGAGAAATCAAGCGTCACCCCGCATTCCGGAAAGGCCAATGAGGCGTGGGGGAATGCCCCTTCGTATTCAATCCTGCGCACGCCGGGGATGGTGCCATGGGCGATATTCAATTCATCAAGCCGGAGGATGCGCGTCTGTTTGCCGTTCGAATGCAGGAAGGAGAGATCGAGGTGCTGCTCGGTGCGCCACTGGTTGTGGATCTGGCAGCGATAATACCGGCCGTCGGGCCGGGGTTCGAACCCGCCGGCGCCGATTCCGCCTATGTAAACGCCACTGCGGACGCGGGGATCGGATGGGGTGGTGATCGTGATTTTCATGCCTGCCTTTCAATCATAAAAGCTGCGGAAAAAAACAACCACAGATGAGAACCAAGATGCGCACAGATAAATCAGTGCGGAATTTTAATGTTCCGAATCTGTGTTCATCCTGCCTTTCATCTGTGGTTCCATTCCTTTTTCCGAAATAAAAAGGCCGATCCCGCTGAGCGGGACCGGCCTTTGCTTACGACCTGTCAGGGCCGACTACCACGAATCACGACGCCGACCGCCGCCACCGCCACCGCCGCCGCCACTGCTTTCGCGGGGACGAGCTTCGTTAACGACAAGCGCGCGACCCTCAAATTCTTTACCATTGAGAGCGGCAATCGCTGCTTCCGCGTTCTCCATCTCGACAAAGCCGAACCCGCGCGGACGACCGGTCATTTTGTCCGTGATCAACGCGACGGAAAGGACTTCGCCATGAGCGGCGAACAGGCTGCGCACCCCGTCCTCTGTCGAAGAGAACGGCAGGTTGCCCACATAAAGCTTTTTGGCCACACAAGCCTCCAAACGATTAAGGTGATATAGAAAGACAGGTCGCCGAATGGTGCGCCGGCTTGATGTGCGCGGGATACCTACTCTGCGCCGTCGGGGATTAGATCTCTTTCTTTTAAGCTTTGGAACCTGGCAGGATTCAAAAGGTGCGGTTTGCGTCTATTGAACGGTCAGGTCTGCTGTTAATGAATATAGTTGACTGTATGGCCGGAATACAAATTATTTATTGATTTAATGCCGCTATGTATCTTTTAACAGTCGTGGATCCAAACCCTTGGAGTGTCCCAAAATGCCCGACCCAGCCAGCCATTATCTCCTTGGACTGCCTGAAATGGACGAACAACACTCTTATCTTTATCGTATCTTTAGCCGCCTTGAAGACGCTCTCCATGTAACCAACAAAGCCGGCGCCAAAGCGCTGCTGGCTGAAATTGAGCGCTATGTTCTTTTCCATTTTGCATGCGAAGAGCAGTTGATGCGGCATTATGGTTTCTCCGGGTTTGCCGTGCATCAGGCCGATCATGAAAAATTCGAAGCGCGGCTGCTCCAGTTCCTGGACGACTTCGAGGCCGGTCGCTTAAGCCCTGCATATGCCAAAGCCGCGCTTATCGGCTGGCTTGATGAGCACAGCAGGCTGAGCGATTCGGAATATGTGTCATGGGTCAAGAAGTGCAGGGCTGAAATGCAATTGCTTTGGAAATAAGAAAAATCCACGTAACTAATCAGGTCCCTATGAAAGACCATTTTTTTCCTATAGAAAAATGCATGCTGATCTTCCATAAGGCCCGTAGGGCCGACCTATTTATAGCCCGGGGTGTGAAGCCCCGGGTAACGCGATACAATGAGTCCCCTCCCTGCCCTCCCCGCTATGAATTCAGATGCGGGGAGGGTTGGGTGGGGTATCCCTATTTTTCTACAGATAGGTCGCCCTTACAGGGCTGCAAAAAGGCGCTCTTATAGGCAGCTGAGTAGTAGTTACAAATCCACAAACCTCATCCACAGGAGTCCATCATGATCCGCCACATTCTCCGCACCGCAGCCATCCGATCCGGCATGGCGTTATTGGCTTGCATCAGCCTAACCTGGTCCGCGCAGGACAGCGCTGCGATCTCCCTTCCCAAGCCGCAGACGGACATCGGCAAACCCCTGATGCAGGTCCTCAAAGAGCGCAAATCCACCCGGGAATTCGCGCCGGAGAAGCTGTCCATGCAGCAGATATCCAATCTGCTCTGGGCCGCCTTCGGCATCAACCGGCCGGAGACAGGCGGCAGGACCGCACCCTCGGCGATGAACAAGCAGGAGATCGACGTCTATATTGCGTTGCCCGAGGCGATCTGGCTCTATGAAGCAAAGGAAAATGCGCTCAGGAAAATCGTCGCGGGCGATTTCCGCGGACAGACCGGCAGACAGGCATTTGTCAAGGACGCGCCGGCGAATATCATACTGGTCGCGGATTACAGACGCTCAAACGGCGAGGTAAACGAGCAGTCCCGGCTATGCGCCAATGCTGATGCGTCCTATATCAGCGAAAACATCTACCTGTATTGCGCTTCGGAAGGGCTGGCAACGGTCGTGCGCGCATCGGTTGATAAAGAGAACCTGGCGAAAGCCATGAATCTTGGAGAAAAGCAGGAGATCATCTTCGCGCAATCGGTGGGATATCCCAAGAAATAATGGGGCATTCGATCACATTCCACCACGAAGGCCTTTCAGGTATCCGAACACCTCGGCTGGGCCGGTGATCAACTGACCCACCAGCTGCGAAACCAGGAACCGCGGCGGCACCATTCGCGCCAGTCGCCAGGCGGTCCCCGAATTCAAAGGATAGCGGAAGCCCATCTCCTCCCGCAGCGAAAACAAATCCTCGCTGGACACGTGCCGGGTCTTGACACATGCGCGAAAACAGGTATAGTCGTCGAAATCGAAGGGCCTGGTGACCAGGCCGTCGCGCATCAGTTTTTCCCGTATCGCCGTGCCGGGAAAAGGGGTCAGAATGAAAAACAGCGCGACGTCGATGCCGGCCTTCCTGGCAAAATCATAATTCGCGCGCATCGACTCAACGGTGTCATCGGGATTGCCGATAATGAACCCTCCTATGGTCACAATGCCGTTGCCGCGCAGTTCCGCGACCGCCTTTTGCGCATCGGAGCTTTCGAACTGGTCGGCCTTGTCCAGGAAAGCGCGATTATCCTGCAAGATATTTTCGATCCCCAGGAAAACGCAGCGCACACCGGCCTTATGCATAAGCGCGGCAATGCCCGGGGTGCGGCAAATCCCGCGCACGCTCGCTTGAATGAAATATCCGAGCGTATGCATTCCGGCATCGATGATGGCCCGACAAAGCCCGGCGTACCGGTTGCCATCCAGCGTAATGTTATCGTCGGCGATGAATATCCCGCGCGCGCCATGCGCTTGCGCGTCCCGGATATCGCGCACCACGCGCTCAAAGGAATATTTCCGATAGCTGTTGCCATACATGCGATGAATGCTGCAGAAATCGCAATCGAACGCGCACCCGCGCGAAGTTTCCACCACGTCCGCGGGATAGCCGAAAAGATGGAATCCCCGGGAAATCATACGCGATGAACGATCGGGTAATGCGAGATGTTCAAGATCGATAAGGCCGCCGGCGGGATTGTCGACGATCGCGCCATCTTTGACATAGGATAAATTCGGGGCCGTCCGATAATCATCCCCGCGGGCGATTGCCGCGATAAGCGCGCGAAAGGCGATCTCACCTTCATTCCGCATGCAGGCGTCAATGAGCCCGGCGGACGCCGGGTCCGATAGCACCAGGTCCGACGCCACGGTGGCATGATAGCCGCCCAGAATGACCGGAGAATTGGCGCATATGGACTTGACAATTCGCGCGAGCTCCAGCGCCTCGCGGTACTGGAAGGTCATGGTGCTCAGCCCGACAATGTCGGGCTTATATTCCCGCACGACCCTGCGCAGATATCCATGAGGGTCCCGGCCTGCGACCACAAGGTCCAACACCTTTACATCACAGATCGACCGATCGGTATTCGCCGCTATTGAATTCAATCCCAGATTCGGCAAACGCATTGCGCGGCCGAAACCAAGGTCGGTTTTAGGGCTGGCGACCAGCAGGACGCGCAGACGTTTGGATTGTCCGGCGGATATGTTCATGGGATAGCGCGCTTCATGCAGTGCATCATGCTTTCTCCGCAATTCCTCCGGATGCATTTCGATGGCAGGCAGTGTGGAAAATACTAGACGGAGGGGTTCAGCCGCCGTCGCCCTGTGCTTCGCTGGACTTTGGCGCGCCAAGAGAGTTCAGAGCTTCAGCCGTTTTCGCGCAAAACGCACCAAATTATTTTATTATATTCACCACCCCAACGGAAAGCGAAGGTGTCCCAATGCGCGCAAAGTCAATTATGATTCCTGCAGTATCCGCGGCGGTCCTCCTGCTCTCCGCATGCGCCTCAAAGCAGGTCTCCAAAGCCGGCGTTCCGCCCGCGTTCGAACCGCATGCCGTCTCCCTGAACACAGCGATCTTGCCGATCTTCACCCGTTCGTGCGGTGTCTGCCACAAACGCGAAGGCGGCAATGACGAAGCTGTCGCCAATAAATCATATTTCGAAACCAGGGAAGATATCCTCGCGCGGGTCGGAAAATTCATCATTCCCGGAAAACCTGGGGAAAGCGGACTGATAAAAGTTCTCGACCAGACCTATCCGGTCGGCAAAGATAAAGTCGTAATGCCTCCACCCGGATCCGATGTCGCGAAATGGAGTTCTGAAGAGCTGAAACTTTTTTCCCAATGGATTCTGGAAGGCGCGAAGGATAATTAGATCGTTTAATTTGAATAGTGATGATGAGGGCGTGCTTTCTTCGCTACTTCGTTTCTTCGTGGTAAACTCTCGAAAACAGGCAGGCTATAGCTTCCCGAATTCCAGCCTATCGCCGGATGCTGTGATGCAGACATTCGTCAATTCTTCGCGGACCACTTTTTCCAATGATCCTATCTTAATAACGGTGCCGGGAAAAACCCGGCGCAGTTTCATGAACGGGTCCGGAAGCGCCTGTATCCTCTGGTCCAGCCCGTCAATGGTTACCTGCAGCTCCCGCAAATGCCGGCTGAATTCGCATTTCTGCTTTTTCATGTTTCCGAGATCGCGGCTTGCCTCCTCATTCAGATTGCCGGCGGCATCCATGGAATCGCGCACGAATAAAAACATTCGTTCCTTGATCGAACCCAGTTCCTCCGTCGCCTGCTTCATTTCTTTCAGCAGTCCGTATTTCTGCTGGACCAGGACCGGCAGGCCGCCGACCTGAAGGACTGTCTTAACTTCCGCTTCACTGCCGATGGACCCGATCTCAATGCTTTTCATTGCGAAAACGCTGCCGCCGATGGCCCGTTTCGCTTTCACAGAACCCTCGGCCTTCACATCGCAGGTGATAATGTCTTCCGCCACAATGACGTCTTTGGCCGTCTCGACTGCAAAATTCTCGATAAATCTGGCGGAAATGTTGCCGCCGGCATGAAGCAGTCCGCTGCGGGCCCCGGCCGCCCCTCCCGCAATCTCAATGCCGCCCGAAGCGATGCATCGCGCATCCTCCACGTCCTTTTCAATTACGATGGTGCCTTCGGCCTTTACCTCGAATCCTGCGCGTACGGCGCCGTGGACCCGCAAATCACCCGCATAGATGATATTGCCGGTCGAATAATCGATATCTCCGGAAACGGAATAGGTTGTGCGGACTTCCAGATTGCCGGTTTCCAACAGGACGATAGCGCCGTCGATTTCGGCCACCAGAAGGTCGGGATCATCAGGCGAGATCCGAGTGCCCTTGCCTTTCGGCAATTTTGCATCCTTGGGAACGCCGGCAAACAGGATTTTTCCGAATACGTTTTTACCGTCTGTGCCGCGCATGGGTGGAATGCGTCGTACCAGCGGTGCTCCAGCCCGAACGTTAACGACTGTCTGCAGATCGCGATGGTCCACCTTGCCGCCCTCCAGCTCGCGCGGCTTGCCTGCATTCGACAGATCGACCAGGAATTCAAGCCGGCCAGGTGCGCCGGGTACAGGAAGGAAACCATGAGCAACGTCGATATGTTCGTTAACGATTTTGCGCGCCACCATAGTTTCAAGCGCTTTTTCATCAAGGCCTTCTATGATGCCATGTGACAACAGCGTGCTTCTCAGCTCCCGGACGGATGGATACAGAGGAGCAACGGCGTCCAGAACGGCAATGGAAGCCTTCATGCTGCCGGGCGAATGCTTGACGGTCAGCGTATAGGTTGATGCGGGTCCTGCCGGCGGATTGGTTTTCATCATGGTTGTATTCGCGGATATTCGGTATGGGCTTTGGATATCGAAAATATAGGTATTCTGAATCTGGAAGGCAAACCGCCGATCATGTCTTTTTCCCCTTATGTTCATCCTGATACTGCGCCCACTCCATCATGATGCCGATGACATCGATGCGCGTGGTCCTTTCTTGCGAACCCAATGATGCGATAAAACGGAAGCTTCCTTTCTTCAGGTCAAGGATCTGTTTTACCGCCGCGGCGTCCTGGGCATTGGGCGTCGTAGCATGCACTATCGCGCCTTTTTCGAAATAGATAATGCCGAACGGCCCGCTGGTTTCTATGACCAGGCTTCCGGTCTTCTTGCCGGCGCCGATGTATTGAAGCATTTCGCCCAGGGTCTCCCGCTCGATTTCCCCTTGCATCGAATAGCGTTCGACGCTCATGGATTCTGCGCGCATTTGCTGCAATTCTTCCTGCCGTTTTTCATCGCGCATTTTCAGCTTCTTCCTTTTTGCTATCATTGCCGGCACTATGATAATTGCCGCAACGATCAGCGTCAGCATTAATCCGATCACAACGAAGATCACCAAACGCAGCGGCAGGCGTTGCTCCGCATTCCGGGAGGAATTATCCCAGCGCGCCGAAGGGGCAGCCTGACCTTCGCGATTTTCGGGTTGCTGGATATAGGGTTCCGCTGGCGCCGGCGCCGGTGCCGGCGGCTGCTCAACAGAACCGCCCACATGGCGCGAAAACCAGGATTCGGCCCTTTGCAAAAACCTTCCTGGCGCTGAAACTTCTTGATGCATATGGTTCGATTTGCCGGATGTATCTGCCTGGGGAGCGGCCCGCGTCGGCAGGAGCAGGGCCGAAGCCGTATCCTCGTTTTTTTTCTCAAGAAGACGCTGTATATCGGCACTGGCCATCGACGGAATGGTTTCCCCGCTTTTTCCCTGCATGGAAGAAACGGCTATCGGAATGAACGATTTCTTGAGAATATATCCGTTCTGATCTTTGTATCTGATTTTGGCATATTCTCCCGCCGTGGCAATAAGCTGGTATTCCTCATTTTTAAGCGCGAAAGCGATTACTTTGCTTTTCAGGTCCGGACCCGTTGTCACTTTCGCGAACTGGTCCACCACCTTGATCCATCCGAATGACTGGCTCTCCAACGATGCGCCGGAAGGAGAGGAAATCGTTCCGCCGGCGGGCAAAACCGATGCAGTGTCCGGATATTTATTCTCGTACATGCGCTGTATTTCCGCGCTGTTTGCCGGCGGGGCGTTTCCCGCGCTTTTTCCCTGCGTGGAAAGCGCCGCGGTTGATGCACGGGGCGCGGCGCGGGATACGGCAGGCACGGAAGGAGCGGCTATCGGAACGCACGATTTCTTTGGAATATACGCGTTCTGTTCCTTATATCTGATTTTGGCGTATTCGCCCGCGGCGGCTATGAGCTGGTATTCCTCATTTTTCAGCGCAAAGGCAATCACTTTACTTTTCGGATCCGGGCCCGAGGTCACTTTCGCGAACTGGTCCGCCACCTTGAGCCATCCGACTGACTGGGTTTCAACCGATGCAGGCGCAGCGGGGACGGAAGAAAACGTCTGGGATAGCGATGAAGTGGCCGGTGCGGACCCGCCGCCGCCGGTTTCGGGCAAACCGGAAATATCCAGATCCGCGCGCTTTGCCCATGCCGCATTATTATAAAAACGGATTTTAACCCAATCCCCCTGGGCGGCGATGATCGGATACGCCGTGCTGCTGATGGCGAATCCCGCCGGTTTGGCATTTTCTTCCGGCAGAATGTAGACCTTTACGAACCGGGATTTTGGCGTGGCGCTCGGTCCCTCCGCGGCATGGGCGATCCCAAAGCAAACGACGCAGGCGATCAGCGCGGCAATCAATGCGATTCCGCGGAGGAAATCCGTCGAAATTCCGCGGCGCCGATGATCGCGATGCGTAGTGGTCATAGTGCAAGTATGCTGCGCTCGATATCTCTGCAGCAGCGTTCCTATGATATAGTATATATCAATTGAATGAAAATAAAAACAAAATCCAATAATGCCGCGGGCATGGGAGAATGCGATTCCCGGTCCAAATGGTATTTTAATGCTGAAACAGCGGGAGTCCTATTTTGAACATCTGTCATGTCGCCAGTTTTTATCCTGAAATCCACACAGTATGGGGCGGCGCGGAACAGGCATGCAAACGCACGATTGAAATGCTCAGCGGGAGCGGTGTAACGCAGATGCTTGTCGCCCTGCCCGCGCAAAACGAGGCGGTTCTGCCCGTCCCCTTCCATCCTATCAGCGGCGTTGAATCGCTTTTTCCCCGGCCCATGCAGGAAACGATTCTCGGCATCAAGGTCATTCTATTGCCCTACGATCCGATTGTTTACCGCAAATGTCTGGCATTGTTCCGCTCGATCAGGCCCGACGTGGTCCACCTTCATAATTTCAAGTACCTGACTTTCGGCGTCGTGAGTGCAGCGCGCAGACTCGGGATCCCGCTTGTTTATTCGGTATATGATTACTGGCTTTTCTGCCCTCGCGAAAGCCTGTTCAGGGACACCAATGTCTCCTGCATCAACGCCACCGGGACCGACTGTATCCGCTGCTATCGGCCAAAAGGGAAGAACCCGTCCGTTTTCTTCAAGCTGCCGCTGCTGTTCCGCCGCCGGTTCGTCAATCATTTTCTCCGGCACATTCAGCGCTATATCGTGCTGTCGCAATCATCAAAAGACATTCTCGCCCGACATGGAATTCCTTCGGACGCCGTGGAGATCATCCATCAATATCTTGATCTGCGCATAACCCCGGATGCCGGTCTGTCAATTGAGCCGGACACGGTGTTCTTCGCCGGCTGGCTCTCGCCCAATAAGGGCGCGCATATCTTCATCCAGGCCGCCGCGCTGGTTGCGCGACGCAATCCCCAGGCGCGCTTTTATATGGCCGGCGGCAAAGCCGATGAAACATTCCATCAATCGCTCCTGGCCATGATCAAAGAGGGCAATCTCGAAGGCCGATTGACCATGCTGGGAAAAGTGGGCCAGCCGGAAATCCGAAGACGCCTGCAAACCAGCGAGATCGTTGTCATCCCGGAACAATGGGAAAACATGTCGCCGCTTTTTCTGACCGAGGCAATGGCATGGGGAAAAGCCATTGTGGCCAGCAGGATCGGCGGACTCTCGGAATTTATCGATAGCGGCGAAAACGGCTTTTCTGTTGCGGCCACATCACCGGAGGCATTTGCGGACAAAATCCAGCATCTGCTGTCGCATAAGGAGCAGGCGCGCGCCATGGGTGCACAGGCGAAAGCCGATGTGGTCCGCTTTTTCAATCCGGAGGAAATCAGGGAAAAAACAATGCGGGTATATCAGAAGCTGATCTCCCGCTGACGTTCTCTCATTGCATCGACTGTTCAAGTACAAGCCGATAGCACTCCTCGTGGTTCTGCGCCACCTTCTCCCAGGTGAAATTCCGCGCCCATGCAAAACCCGCGCGGCCCAGCCGGACGCGCAGGTCCCGGTCTTCGAGCAGCGTTGCCATGCCGCGCGCGAGCGCATCCGCGTCCCGGGATGGGACCAACAGGCCGGTTTTCCCGTCTTGAATGGTATCGCGCAGGCCCGGGATGTCCGAGCCCAGGGTTGCCTTCGAGGCGGCCGCGGCCTCGATGGCAACGATGCACCAGCCTTCAAAGCGTGACGGCATGCAGACAAAAGTGGCCGTGCGCAACAGCGCTGCTTTTTCCTGCGTGGAAACCGATAAGCGCAAGTCAATACGCTCACGGACCGGCGAATCGGCGATCCTGTTTTTCATCCATGAGATTTGATCGTCCGCGCCTCGGCCGGCAAAAACAAGCCGGTATCCGGGAAATCGCCCCGCTATCTTTTCGAATGCGGCAATCGCGAGATCCAGCCCTTTCATTTGCACATCAATGCGGCCAAAACACAGGACATACCGGTCATCCGCCATGTTCTCGGAAAGCAACTCACGATCGAAGCCGATATAGGTGGGCCGCACCATTGGTTTTCCCGGATACCGGCGCGTAATGATATCGGCGACGCCGTCGCCATGCGTCGTCATATAGCGCGCATGCCTGAGCGCCACCCGCTCGGCCATCATTGACAATATGCCAAATATGCCGTATTTTTTCAGAGGAATATCGCCCATGAAGTGATGGAACTGCACCACGGTCTTTTTGGGGCGGAATAGAAAGGTAAAAACCGGCGCATACGCTGAAAAATCATTGACACAAATGTCCGTTTTCGCGAACAGCGAATGGATATTGGCGATCAGGGAAAAAGTGATCCGGCTCATGAGATAGCTCTTGCCGAAGCCCAGCGGGACAAAACGGACCCCGGCGTCATCATACGGCCGCGATCCGGGATACGCGCCGGTAAAGACGATAATGGAATGTCTGCCTGCAAGCAGCCGATGCGCCATCACCAATCGGTATGCCCCGCCCCCGCCGCACCGGGGATTATGGATGTTATCGTAGGAGTAGATGGTGATTTTCATATGCCCGGCATCGTGAGATAAATCCGTCGCCAAACTCCGCAATACCATTAAGGATGAAAATACTTCATTCATATCATCGTCCTGAATCCGGCAATGTCGTATTCATTTAGCCGGCTTTTTCCGCTCAGATGGCGTCCCTGATGATCGCGAACATCTCGCGGATGCGGTGCCCGTACGTATGGAGCGCCAATACCTTTTCGCGGGCACGCCGGGTAATGGCCGCGCGTTCGGCGTCATGCGCGCGAAAATACTCCGCTTTTTCGATGAGGTCTTCTTCATTGTCAAACAACACGGCCTCCCGGTCCGGGCCTTCGCATTCGAAATGCTCCCGCATGATCGGTCGTGCGCCGGTGATGACGAAGCTGCCCGAAGCGCCGCAATCGAACACCCGCTGCGTAAAGCCATCGCGGATCACGGCGCGGTGTATATCGATATTAACGCGGGTCTGCTGATATGTTTCGTTCAGGTTGCCATAATATCCCACGGCCATTGGGACTTTTTCTTTCGGCAGAAATAGCGTCCACGCCGCATCACCAAAAACCTTGAAATCGGGAAACCGGGACGCAAGCCCGGTCACCACCTGTTTGCGATATATATAGCCCACGAAATACTTGAAAATGAGCACGGCGCGTTCGCGGGACAGGCCCTTTGGCAATGCTTCCCGCGCTAACCGGTCGCTGATCCGCGCGCCGATATCAACGTTCATATCAGCCTTATATGCGCGCATCAGTTCATGAACGAAGCTGATGCGTTCCTCGATGAACGGCATATGCCGCCCGATATAATCCTCCACTTCCTTGACGTATGAACTTCCGACAAAACAGATATCGCGCGCATATTCCGGACGCGGGTGTAGCGGAAAAAAGATCGAGGGATCAGCGGCTAGGGGGAGAAAGTGCGCGTGAACGCCGCGCATTGTAAGCGGCTGAACATACCCGCGGTCGGATATGAAATCGACGCGGTTGGGATGCCGCGGCAGCGGCACGCCATGCATGGTCTCGATGAAAAACGGATCGTCCACGCACCAGTTGATATGCAGTATGCCGCTCTTTTGCAAAAAAGCCGCGGTCACGCCGTGCCAATCCAGACCCCAATCGTTGATGGTGACCAGTATCCTGCATTTCTGTTCGCTGAGCGCATTGCACGCGATTTCCGCCTGCTCTGCCGTGGGAAACGAGGTGATCTCAATGACGACCACCGTAACGCCCGCCAGCCTGCGCAGGGCATGTATCACTTCGCGCTCGACAAGAAAGCCCTGATTATAGAATGCGATGATCATGAAGGCCGTTCAAGCATTCCGGAAATCGGGAGCATGCATTCAGCGCTTCCGGGCTTTTTGCATTTCCACCGCATATTGCAATGCATCGATCACCCATTGCGGATCTTTATAATTGTGATACGGATGTCTGTTGATGAATATCCCCGGCGTGACGGAGACGCCGTTTCTTTTGCCTTCATCACGGCTTGCTTCCAGTTTCCGCGACACGGCGGGATCATTCATGGCAGGCTTGAGCCGCGTTGTGTCCAGACCAATAGAATCGGCGATGCGCATGACTACCCGCTGGTCGGTGCGCTCCTTGACGTGTGATAATACGCGCTCCAGGTCCCATGCTTTGCCCATGGCGAGCGCGGCCATGAACGCGCGGTCGCCCGGAGCGCCGGCGAACGGCTTGACCACCAGACGCACCGCGTGCGCAAGCGGCCCGCCGTCCATGGCGGCCAGTATCCCGGACAGCACATATTTGCACAGCGGGCAGAGCGACGACGCATACAGCACGGCCAGCACCGGCGCATGCGGGTCGCCCAGGGCCGGATAGCCGGCGGTGTCGATGGCCATGACGGAATCGCAGACAAGCGCCTTATAGCGATTGTCAAGCTGCGCGCCGATGGCGGTCGTGGTCGATTCGATGCCGGCGACCCAGGTCAGGAACGTGTCCAGGTGCGCGGCCATGGGACACGCGGCGGCTTCGCGTGCGTTGCGCGCAAGCGTCCCTGCGCATCCGGGTATGCGATACACATTGCGGATGGAATCGATAGCGGCCTTCTGCTGCGCGGTAAGCGGCGGACGAGCCGCGGGCGGCGGCGCGGCAAACGCGACGCTCGCGGCCGCGGCAATCATGATGAATGCTTTTTGCATTTTCCGACCTTCCAATCCGGTTTTGCGGACCGGACTGCTGAATGCCCTGTTTGAGATGCCATTAAAATAATACGGGATAGGTCGCATCCTGGCCCATCATTGAATTATGGCGCGCACCGGCAAAATGTTCCATCAGGAACAACTTAAAGTGCGAAAAACAATTCAGAAACGCGGTTGACTTCAGCGGCATGGAAATTGCTAAATGGTAATAGGGAGGTCTGCCATGGAAATTAATAAACTTGGAACCACTACATTAGCTTCGGCGCTAAGTTCTTCGAAAGACATCAATGGAAATGCCGATGCGTTCGAGGATCTGCTCAACAGCGCAAGCGGCCGGCTTGCAGCAATCACAGACGAAGCGCAGCCTGCATCGACCACCCCTTCATCGGGCGGCATTTCGGATTTCGCTTCGGTGGTGAAGATGGGCATCCTGCAGTACGCTCGCGAATTGCGCATCCAAGAGATGCGCGACCAGATCAGAATCACCCTGTTGCATGAGATGGGAATATCGGAAAAGATATTCAATACACTCAAAGCCGGCATCGACAACCTTGCCGCAAACGAGAATGTGCCTCAAACAAGAATCGACGCGCTGCAAGCCAAATTCGCCAAATTGGAAAAAGATATTGAACTGGAAGTGGAGCGCCGGCTGCTCAAGCGCCTGGAAGAAGAAATAAGGAAAGCGCTATCCTCCCAAAATTCTGCGCCTTTGAATGACCTGGCGACGCTGGACCGATTGGTGACCTTGATGAAGGAAGTACGAAACATTTATTCCGAGTATCGAACCATCGTCGGGCTATCCTCTGCTTCGCAGAATTCCTCCGAAGTTCCAAGCAATCCATGAGTCAGCCGGCGGATGCATGCAAAGTCACGCTATCGTCCGGGTTGCGTCCAGTTTTCAACAACGAGCCCATCGATCCAACTGAATTCCCGTTCGTTGTTGGTCATGAGAATGGCCCCGACCGCCCGCCTTCGCATGCGCGCCTAGCAGCATATCCATGCCGCCGATAGCCTGTTCTTTCTTCTCAAGAGCAACTCTGAGTATCCCATATTCGCGTGCGGCTGCGTCATCATAGGACACAATCTCAAAGGGTGCTAGAAAACGAAGAAGGCTAAGCGCATTCTGCTCTACATATGAGCTCTTTTGCACACCATACTCGAGTTCCGAAAGAGCTATCAAAGAGATTCCTACCCCGGAAGCGAGCGCCTTGCTCAACCTGTGAAACACAACTTCCGGCTTCTCCTTAATCAGGTATATGCAAATGTTGATGTCAAGAAGATAGCGCATTAAAATCTACGACGATTCCGCGGGAGTTCCGCGGGACGCTCGTTCATGAAATCCGCTGAAAAGCCGTCAAGACCCAGTATAAACACCCCCCAAGTCTTGTCTTTAGGAACCAGCAAGACGATCTTGGCTACTTTCTTGACATATGCCTCGTTCGAGCCGAACCTGCAGTTCTTTGGAAGAGGGACCGCCTCATTCCTGCCGTTCATGAACACTCTCGCGCGGTATTTATATTTATTCGGCGGCAGGCGGACCAACCACCCGATACTCTGGAGGAAACCATGGTTAAAGGAATTGCCCACATCTGCATCGGCGCGAAAGACCTGAAAGTAACTGAAAAGTTCTATTGCCAGGACCTGGGCTTGACAAAAAAGTTCAATTTTGTCAGAAACGGCAAGTCCTTCGGCTTCTATCTTTCCGCCGGAAATGGGTCATTCATAGAAGTGTTCGAGCAATCGTCGGTCCGCAACGGCGAAGAGCCGCTATTGAAACACATCTGCCTTGAGGTCGATTCGGTGGTGGAAACCGTGAAAGACCTGAAAGCCAAAGGCATTCCCATCCGCGTGGACACGACCATGGGCGCGGACAACAGCTGGCAGGCATGGATCGACGATCCAAGCGGCATTGGCATAGAATTCCACGAATATACGCCATCAAGCTGCCAGCATACCGGGAAAGACTGCATTGCCAATTGGTAGGTCAAAGGCCGGGAAAATCTTGGGCGATGCGGCTGTTTTCCTCCTTGCATCCGATACGGCGCCGGTCATGCGCCCGCCGCCGATTATTTCTTTCATGTCAATTATCGGGCGCGCGCCGGCGTCCGGAAAGCCGATGTCCGGCGTTAAAAGCGGGCCCTTCATTCCATAGTTTTTGTGCCTCGGATTCCTTTCCGTTTTTGGACAATGCCTGGGCCAGCATGGTGCGATAATCGGCGTTTTCCGGATCGAGGGCAAGCGCCTGCCGCGCGCGATCTTCCGCTTTCTGGTACAGGCCGAAGTCCATGAGCACCTGATGACGCATGCCGCGCCAGCGTGGTTCGTCGGGCAGCAGTGAAACGCATTCGTCAAAGTTCTTTACCGTCGCTGCAAGTTTGTCCTCATACTCCGCCCGCAGCACGACCAGCGCCGAATCGCTCACCGGCGGCCGGCTCTTGAGCGAATCGAGCGCATCGATGGACGATTTGATCGACAGGCATCGGGTACGCAATTGCAAAGCGGTCTGGATGTAGCATGCCGCGTAATTGGTCACGAGCTGCCGGCTCGTTTCATCCAGCGGCGCCGCGCGATCGCCCAGCGCCCGGAAATGATAGACCTTGTTCAGCAGGTATTCCGAACGCTCGATATCGAGCCGCTGGTCCTGCGGGACCGGTTTCGGCAGCAAGCGGTAAACGAGCCCCTGCATCTGCAGATAGGGATCGAGACCCATGAAGTTGTCGTCGGATGCGGTTGACGCAAAGTAAATCGGCTTGGTCCAGTGGTCCGATTCCACAACATTGAGCACCAGTTTGTCCTGCACGCGAAGGGCATTATGCGTCTTCTGATCGGGCAATACCACCGTGATGCCTGCTTTGGGCATCTCATAGGGCGTCGGCGCGGTAAACGGATTGATCTGGGCATTCAAAGCGTCGATCTGGTTGTCAGTATAAGAAATCGGCACTTTCGGTTCGACATATTTAAGCTGCTTGATATACCAATCGGTGTTGGCCAGGCTGAGGTTTATCAGACGGACGTCACGCCGGACGCCGTAACCCTCCTGGATGGCCCATAGAGGAAAGGTATCGTTGTCGCCATTGGTGAACAATAACGCGTCTTTGTCGCACGACATGAGCAGATTATACGCGAAATCGAAGGGCAGCCAGTTATCGCCGCGGTAGCGCTCCTTCCAGTTCTGGGTCAGCGGCAGGGCCGGCGACGCCGCGAAAAGAACGATCGCTATAGGCGCGAGGGTGCGGCGGTAGAATGATGTTTTATGAGTAAATAAGAGGTGCAGCGCCGCCGCGGCCGAAAGACCGATCCACATGCCGAAAAACATGAAGCCGATGTTCCAGAAATAATCGCGCACGCGCACTTCGCGATAGACAACCGGTAACGGACCGGGCTTTCCCGCGTTCACCCAGGAGAGATAATCATGCTTTTCCGCCCTCGTGCCGTCGGAAAAATTCATATACCAGGTAAGCACCACGGTGGTCAGAATGGTAATGCCGATAAGCAGGACGGCGACATTGCGGCGCCGGCGGTAGAAATAATACCAGCCGAAAAGCATGAACGCCGTGGGCAGCAGGTAGATCAGGAGCTTTGCCGCGCCGGCAAGTCCTCCGTGTTCGAGAAAGCTCTGTTTGGTGTCCTGCGGGCTGAAGTGAAAAAACTGGGTCAGATGGAACCCGCCGTAGCCCATATGGCCTTCGATGCCGAACTGGTGGCCCAGCGATCCGCGCCGCCAGAACGAGCGCGAAACCATGCTTTCGGAACCGTATTGCTTTCTGTCAAGAGCCTGCGTCAAGGCGTCCCACGTTACCGGATGGTTTTCGTCGATCGTCGGGTTCAGGGACGACCGGATCGGCATGAACAGGTGATCGGTAAAGCCCACCAGCGCCAGCAGGGAGAACCAGAAGACGAAACGCCATCGAGGCGCCTGTTTCCGGCTCAACAGCATCATGACCAGGGCGACAACGACCAGTGTGGGGCAGACGATCATGAACCATGACAGATTGTACATGACGGTCGACAACAGCAATCCGGCCATCCAGAGACGCCAGTCGTACCGCTTGGCGCGGTCGACCAGCATGACAAAAAGAAATATCACCGGCATGGTGATCATGGAAATCATATGCATGCCCACGCCGACGTAGCCCAGATACGCGATAAGCAGCAGCAAACGGTCGCGGCGCGGGTCCGCGGATTGGGCCCATATAAGCGCAAGCCAGATCGTCAATACCACGGGAATGAGGCAGATATTGCATTGTTCCGAAGCCTCGAGAGAACAGAACCAGAAGGTGTTGCCATACGCCGCGAAAAGCGCGCCCACGACGCCGCTGCAGCAGTACGTCACCTTTTTCCAAAGCGTATCAGGGGCGCCCAGGAACATTTTGAGGGCCTGCACGATGATCAGATACACGAACATGACCGTAACAGCGCTGCCGAAAATGGAAAAAAGATTAAGACGGCGCCCGACGTCATGGACAAATGAGAGCAGGATCACGGCGACCCGGCCCATCATGATAAGCAGCGGCGTGCCCGGCGGATGGGGAATGCCCAACGAGGCCGAGGCGGCAAGAAATTCCCCGCAGTCCCAGAAACATATCGACGGCGCCATGGTAAGGAGATAGACGGTGCATGAGGCGCAGAACACAAACGCTGCGCAGATCCGGTGGACCAGATGATACGTGAATTTCATGGAATAATTCCTTATGCAACGAAGGCAATCCCGGGATTGGCGGAAAGCAGGATGTGATCCGGCTTATCCCATCACGACCTTGACCCGATGCTTCTGCGCCGTGGGCAGCGGCAGCAACGTTCCCTCAATGCGCTTGCCGTCGAGCCAGACCTCCCTGACGCCGGTCTCCCTGCCCTGAGGATTAACAAACTCAATCTCATAGCTTGAGCCCCGGAATGGGCGCGTCATGGAAAATTTCTTCCATGAAGGATCGACCGCGGGCGCTATGCGCAAACCGTCATACTCCGCGCGCACACCGATGATGTAGTCATACAGCGCCCTGAACATCCAGGCGGATGTGCCCGAGAGCCAGTGAAAGGAGGCGCGGCCGAACTCTTTGCCCGAGGCCGGTCCCGCGCAGAACTGGGTGAAGGCATAGGGCTCGAGCAGATACCTGTCGGGATCTTTGCTGGTCGGCAAAATGCGATTAAAGAGATCGACCGCGTCTTTCCCGCGGCCGAGCATAGCGCGCGCAACCACGTTAAAGGAACTGGCGTGTGAGAAGACAGCCGCATTCTCCTTCCACCCCGGACGAAAGCCGGTGATGATGCCGATGGTATCGTCGTTTTTCGTGTACGCCGGCGCAAGATTCGTCAAACCATAGGGGGTGCCCATATGCTTTTCCACCGAATCCATGGCCTTGTTCATGCGCTCGGGCGTTGAGATGCCGGAAATCGCCGCCCAGGTCTGGGAGTTGATCCAGATGAAGCCCTCTTTCTGGCCTTTTGCGCCCAGGGGTGTGCCGTCGTCCTTGAATGCGCGTACGAACCATTCGCCGTCCCAGCAATGCTCGTTGACCGATTTCCTGAGTTCATCCGCGCGGCTGCGATAGGCTTCGAGTCTGGTCTCGTCTTTCTTGTGCTCCATAAGCGGCGCGACTTCATGGATGATGTAATAGAGGAATTGCGCCAGCCATACGCTTTCGCCTTTGCCCTGCGCGCCCACCATGTTCGCCGCGTCGTTCCAATCGCCGCCCTTCATGAGCGGAAGCCCGTGCGCGCCTTTCTTTTCGAACATCCGCTCGATGCCCTGGATGATTTTCTGATACACCGAGGACGATCCTTCATCGTAAAGAGGGATCTCCTCATCCAGGATCGACCAGTCGCCGGTTTCGCGGATGTACATGGCCACGGGCATGATGTACCACAGCGGAAGGTCCGAGTTCGGGGTGGGGCCGGACCTGACCCCCACCCGGTTGCAGTATTGGGCCGCGCGTCCGTCCTTGTAGAAAAACTGACCGATGCGCAAAATGCCCTTGCGCGCGAGTGCGGGATTGAGCAGGCAGACGCCGAAGGCGTCCTGGCTTGAATCGCGCATCGCCGGGGTCTGGCCGCGGTGATAATACGATGGACCGCGGCCGAACCAGAAGTTGACCAGAAGCTGGAATTTGGTCCAGTTGTTCATCAGGTGATTGACATTGCGATCGGGCGTGGTCACCGATACCGGCGAAAGCAGGTCTTTCCAGTAGGCGCGGGTGGCTTCGAGCGCCGCGTCGCAGGCGGCTTCGGATTTGAAACGGTCGATCGTCGCCCGATTGGCGGCTGATTCCTCATCTTTCTGAAGCCCGATGGTCACGCTGGTTGTAAAGGACTTCGCGGGCTTCAGGGTGACGCGCCACTGATAGACGCTCACCAGGTTCTTTCCCGCCCCGTTCTCTCTTCGCATTGCGGCCGGGACCAGCGCCGCGGCATCGGCATAACTCCCATGCGCGCCGATGAATTCGTCACGATCGGACAGCATCGACGCCGGCTTGACCGTGGTTGCCGAAAAAACGCGATAGATCCACTCCCGGTCGTCGCCGTTGCCGCTCAGGGACCAGCGCCGTTTCCAGAAAACCATTTCGCGGTCGCCGTGTTTGACGTCGTTGAACAACACGGCGAACTGATTTTCTCCTTCGTCAAAGCCCAGATGGCCCAGCGTCAATTCGGCATAGCTGTAGACCGAGAGCTTTCGCGCAGTGCGGCCGGTGTTGGTCAGCTCGCAGCGCCATACTTCAGCGTCGGTATCGTGGGGAACGAAATAGGTCAGTTTGGCGGCGATCCCCTTGTACCTGGAGTTGATGTTCGTATAGCCGATGCCGTGACGGGATTCGAAAGCGTCGAATGTACGAAACGGATGAACATTGGCGGCCCAGATTTCCCCGGACTCTTCGTCCTTTATATAGAAAAGGCGCGCGGGCATGTCCTCAAGATACTGGAAAAACCCGCGCCGCAGCACCGAATGGCGCCACTGGTCTTTATAGAATGTCAAGCCGCCGCCGGTATGCGAGATCAATGCGCAGTAATCGCCGTTTGTCAGATAATTGATCCACGGCCGGGGGGTATCGGGCCGGGTGATGATATATTCGCCGCCGTCGTCGGAAAATCGGCCGTACTTGTTTGCGATCATGATGGGCTCCTTGAAATTATCCGGCTGTCCGCGGGGCCGGCCGGCAATAAGACAAGCAAAAGATTCGGAATGGAAGAAAATAGGTGTTTTCAGCGGAATGCGGCAATGAAGGCGAGCATTTGGGCGAAAAGCATGCCCATTAACAATGGTTATCGGTATCTGGACCAGGCGGAAGGCCGGATAATTTTAGGGGACCTCGAAAAAACGCTGAAAATGCGTGAATGGCGCCGAGCGCCGGTCACGCCGGGACCCATCCCCGGCCCGGACCGGGACCGCGTGCGCTACGCCCGCGCGCGCTGCTTGTATCTGTCAAGCGCCACGGCCGCGATGATGATCGCGCCGATCAGGATGTTCTGTACGTAATTCGGAATGCCCACCAGATTGCAGCCGTTGCGCAGCATTGCCATGAGCACGGCGCCCAATAGCGACCCCAGCGCGCTGCCCTCGCCGCCGGCGAGCGACCCGCCGCCGATCACCACAGCTGCGATGATGTCAAGCTCCATGCCGCCGGCGGCCGTGGGATCGCCCACCGTCAGGTTGGCGAACTGCATGAGGCCCGCCAAACCCGTGCAGGCCCCGCACAGCGCATAAATGAGCACCCGCGTTTTCACCACGTCAATGCCGCACAGCCGCGCGGCCGCTTCGTTGGACCCCAGGGCGAACACATGGCGGCCGAATACCGTGCGCCGCAACACCAGCGCCATGGCCGCCGCGAGCGCGATGAGCATCCACACTCCCGGCGCCACCACAAGCCATGCGGGCGCGGGATCGACATCCATGCAGGAGTTGAGCCACGTGGACGGCGCCAGCACGGTCTGCTCCCTGCCCAGCCATTTGGCCGCGCCGCGCGCGATCTGCATGGTCCCCAGCGTGACGATAAAGGGGACGATGCGCAGCCCCGCGGAAAGATACCCATTGACAAAACCGCATAACCCGCCGCAGCCTACCGCGATGGTTGCCGCGCAGAGCGGCAGAAGCGCTCCAGGCGCATCGCCCCACGACGCCAGGAGCCGCGCCACGATCACCGTGCACAGCGCGATCACCGACCCCACGCTCAAGTCAATTCCGCCGGCGATAATGACCAGCGTCATGCCCATGGCGCCAACGCCGGTGATCACCGACTGCGTCACGATTGTCTTGAGGTTATACGCGCTGTAGAAAGCAGACGGTGCAATGATGCGGAAAATCATGAAGACGAAGATCAGTCCTGCGAAAGGGCCGATTAATCGGGCGATAGTACGAAGTTTTTTCATGGGTTTGGCGGATCCGGATTTCATGCCAACCGTTTACCGATCACTAATCGCCGGCTATGATTCCCGATGTTTCACGGGGGACCGGTTTCCCCGCCGTTGCCCATTGCATCACACTCTCCGGCGTCCATTCGGAAACCAGCTTTTTAGGGCTGAGCACTCCGCGATGCATGACCGCAAGCGTATCGCAGACGCCCAGCAACTCCGGCAGATGCGAACTGACCATGATGATCGCCTTGCCCGCGCACGCACAATCGCCGATCAGCCTGTAAATTTCGACCTTGCTGCCCACGTCAATGCCGCGCGTGGGCTCATCGAGCAGAAGCACTTCGCTTTCATCAATCAATATCCTGCCCAGCGCAACCTTCTGCTGATTGCCGCCCGAGAGATCGCCGGTTTTCTGCATGATGCCGCTGGAGCGGATACCGAGGGCAGTGCATTGATGCGACACTGATTCGCGCTCCCGGCGCCCGCGGATGATGCTCAGAGGCCACAACCATGAAAGCCGGCGCAGCGATGAAAGCGTCATGTTGTCGCGCAGGGGAAGGGAAACGGCCAGGCCTTCCTCTTTACGGTTTTCGCTGAGCATATCCATGCCTGCGTCGAGAGACCGGCGCGGCGCGTGATGTCCAGGCAGCGTTTTGCCGCGCGGCAGAACATTGCCGCTCTTTACTTTACGCAAACCATACAGACAGCGCAGCAGTTCGGTCCGGCCCGATCCGATGAGCCCGGCAATACCGAATATTTCGCCGCGCCGCAGGGAAAATCCCGCCCGCTCAAGGGATGGCGGCGACGACAGATCCCCTGCCGACAAGACGGTGTCGCCAATCGTATGCTCGCGACGCGGGAACATATCGGAAAGCGTGCGGCCAACCATGGCGCGAATGATCTCATCGAGGCTGGTATCAGCCATGCGGCCTGATGCCGCGCTCATGCCGTCGCGCAGCACCGTATAGCCGTCGGCTAACCGCCGCACCTCTTCCAGAAAATGGCTGATGTAAACGATGGCCACGCCCCTGGCCGATAGCGCGCGTATCACCGAAAAAAGCGCGTCCACATCCTGTGCCGAAAGGGAACTGGTGGGTTCGTCCATGATGATCAGTCGCGCATCCAGAAGCAGCGCCCGCGCGATCTCCACGATCTGCTGCTCCCCCACCCCCAGCGTCCGCACCGGCGTCGCGGGGTCGATATGCCCGTGGCCCAGCAACTCCAGCGTTCGCTTTACTTCCGTGAGCGGATCGCGCAGCCAGCCGAATCGCTGCGGCTCAACGCCCAGCGTGATATTTTCGGCAACGCTCAGGTGCGGCGCCAGCATGAGTTCCTGGTAGATCATGACGATGCCGCTGCGCCGGGCATGGGCCGGGGAGCGCGGCGCGAAGGGCTTTCCCGCATAGTCAATGGCGCCTGCGTCGGGCGAAAGCGCGCCGCTCACGATTTTCATGAGCGTGCTTTTCCCCGCGCCGTTTTCGCCGACAAGCGCATGCACCTCGCCCGCGCGGACATCAAGGTCAACGCCGCACAGCGCCTGGACGGCGCCGAATGATTTGCGGATCCCTCGCATCCGCAGAATCGCTTCCTGCATACGCGGCCTTTACTTGTTTTCTCCGAGGTATTTTGCCAGGTCCGGCGTGAGCAGCTCCTGTATCGCCGGCTGCGCCAGATTGTCGGGCGTGATGAGCTGCACGCCCGTGTCAATGCGTTTCTCGACATGCGCGCCTTTAATGGCGTCAATAGCGGTCTTCACCCCAAGGTAGCCCATGTGGAACGGGTTCTGGGCCACCAGGCCCTGGATCTCCCCGGCCTTGAGCGCATTGACAAGAGGCTCACTGGTATCGAAGCCCACGAACTTCACCTTTCCCGCCTTGCCCGCGGTCTGCAATGCGCGCAGCATGCCGAAGGTGGTTGATTCATTCGGGCAGAATACGCCGTCGAGCCGCTGGTATTTATTAAGCAGGTTCTGCGCGGTCTGCATGGCCGAGGCGGCGGTCACGCCGCCGTACTGGTCGGTTGATACCAGCACGGCATCAGGCGCGAACTCTTTCATCCCGTCAAGAAAGCCCCGCTCGCGGTTGGCGGTGCTGGCGGACCCTTCGTTATAGCGCATCATGAGCGCATTGCCTTTGCCGGCCATGAGTTCGGCAAGCCGCTTGGCCGCGATTTTGCCGCCCTGATAATTATCGGTCGCCACAAAGCTGGCGTATTGATCGGACTTGAGGTCCGAATCGATGATCACCACCGGGATTTTGCGCTTGATTGCCGCTTCAACCGGACGCACCAGCGCCGCATCATCGAGCGGCGCGAGCACAATCGCCTGCACGCCGCGGCTGATGAAATTCTGCACCACTTCGATCTGCATCTGCCGGTCGTCCTCCTTCTGCGGCCCCTGCCAGATGATCTCCACGCCCGATTCCTGCGACGCCTTGACCGCGCCCGCATGCACCGACTTCCAGAAAATATGCGTTGTGCCTTTGGGGATGACCGCGATGACCGTCTTCTTTGATTGGGCTCCTGCGGCGCCGGCAATCATCATGGCCGCGCAGAGAACCATTGACAGCATGCGTTTCATGGGCGAAATCCTCCTGTGGTTGGACCCGGTGACCGGCTTCCCCCGCGGCGAGCGGCCGCGCTGAAAAGCCGGATTAAATAATACATATCACCGGGCGCGAGGGTCAAATTTCGCCCATGCTTTGCGTCGGGGAATGGGGACGACAGAGGAGGATTAGAATGCCGAAGCCATCCGGATCATTCGCGGCTGAAAAGCATTTCACCCCGGCGGAGCATAGCGGCCGATGATCGCCTCGGCCACGCGTATTCCGTCAACCGCCGCGGACATGATGCCTCCGGCATAGCCGGCGCCTTCGCCCGCCGGATAAACGCCGCCGATAGTGGATTGAAGGTCGTCGCCGCGCGTCAATCGCACCGGACAGGAGCTGCGCGTCTCCACGCCGGTCATCACTGCATGGGGCAGATCAAATCCTTTCAGCTGATGCGAAAATGCACGCACCGCCTTTTTAATCGTATCGCATGCATACTCCGGCAGGCATTGCCGCAGATCGGATGGGACCACCCCGGGGCGGTAGGTTGGCAATACTGCCCCAAGGTGCGTGGATGCGCGCCGCGCATTGAAATCGGCCAGCAGTTGCGCGGGCGCGGCATACGTGCCGCCTGCCGCAGCAAATGCCGCGCGCTCCCATTGGCGCTGGAATTCAAAGCCGGCACAAGGGTCGTCGCCGGGGAAATCCGCGGGCGTCACGCCGACCATGATCGCGGAATTCGCATTCTGTCCATTGCGCGCCAGTTCGCTCATGCCGTTGGTCACCACGCCGCCCTCCTCCGACGCAGCGGCGATAACCTCGCCGCCCGGACACATGCAGAAGGTGTAGGCCGAGCGTCCGTTGTCCGCATGGTACGCCAGCTTATATTCAGCGGCGCCCAGGCGCGGATGGCCCGCGCTCAATCCGAATTGCGCTTTGTCAATAAGCTGCTGCGGGTGCTCGATGCGCAGGCCGATGGAAAACGGCTTGGGCGCCATCACGATCCCGCTTTCCTTCAGCATTCTGAAAGTGTCGCGCGCACTATGACCGATGGCTAGCACTGCAATCCCGCATTCGAGGACTTCTCGGCCATTGCTATGCAGACCGGCAAGCCGCCCATCCCGGATTTCAAGCCCGGTCACACGATGGCCGAAGCGCACCTCCCCGCCGGACAGGACAATGGATTCCCGAAGCGCGCGCACGATAAGCCGGAGGCGGTCGGCGCCGATATGCGGCCGGTTGGTGATCAACAGGTCCGATGGCGCCCCGGCATCGACAAACTCGCGCAGGACCTTATGGCAGAGCCGGTCATGGATCAGCGTGGTCAGCTTACCGTCAGAGAATGTTCCGGCGCCGCCTTCGCCGAACTGAGCATTGGACTCGGGGTCCAGAACGCCGTCCCGCCAGAAACGTTCGACGTCCCGGCAGCGGTCGTGCACCGGCTTGCCGCGCTCCAACACAATCGGCCGATACCCTGCCTGCGCCAGAACCAGCGCGGCAAACAGCCCTGCCGGCCCGCTGCCGACTATCACCGGCCGATGACGCAATGGCTCATGGCCCGGCGACACCGGCTGATACGATTCGTCGGGCGCGGGGATGATTCGCCGGCCTGCGTCCTCGCGCAAAAACCGTTCTTCGCGCGCCACCGAAACGTCCGCGGAATAGGTGATCCTGATATCGGTCCTTTTGCGCGCGTCAATGGCGCGTCGCCGGATTTCCCACGATTGCAGGTCGCGCAACGGCACATCGAGCGCCCTGGCAATGGCATCTGGAATGGCGTCCGGCGGGTGGTTGAGGGGAAGCCGGATTTCAAAAACACGCAGCATAGGTTCGCCTTGAATTCGGCTGGTTATCGCGCGGCGCTGGAGCCCGCAGTATGGCCGGACGCCCAGGCCCACTGCAGATTGTGGCCCCCGCAATCGCCGGTGATGTCCAGCACTTCGCCGGCGGCGAACAGCCCCTTGACACGAAGTGATTCAAGAGCGTCCGCGTTGAAACCGTCGGTCCGAACACCCCCGGCCATCACATGGGCGTCCTTCCAGGAGAGAGATCCGGTGACCGCGAATTTCCATTGCTTGAGCAGGCGCGCCATGCGCTCGGTTTCTCCGGGCGTGATACGACCCGCAGGCAGATGCGCGTCCGCGATGCCGCTCGATTGCACAAACGGCACGATCATGCGCTTATGCACCAGGCCGATGCACGCGCAATCAAGGGGAATTTCCTGCCGCGCCGCGTACCGGTCGTGCAGATGGTCGCGAAGCCGCGCTTCGTCCCACGACGGAAACAGGTCCAGGGACAGCGACACGGACTGCTTCCGCAAAAGCGCGGCATTGGCGGAAATGCTGAGCTGAATGATGGGCGGGCCGGATATCCCGTATTCCGTAAAGAGGATTTCGCCGCTCTCGTGGCCCGCCGGCGCGCCCTGAATTTCAAGCTTGACGCCGGCGATCATTTTTACGCCCTTCAAATGACGGCCGAATCGGAAATCCGTTTTAAGGGGTACCAGCACCGGGTAGGCCGGGGCGATTGAATGACCCAGCTTTTCGAGAAGATGCAGCCCGCTGTCGGTTCCTCCCAGATGCGGCGCGGCTTTTCCTCCTGCCGTGACGATGACGCGATCCGTCGCAAGCTGACCGCCGGTCAAGCGCAAGACGAACCCCTCCGCTGCGGGAATGATCTCACGCACAGCCGCCTGCGTGCGGACCTCGATCCCGAGACGCGCAATTTCGGCGCGCAGGACATCGAGAATCGTGGACGCCTGGCCGGTGACGGGAAAAACGCGGCCTTCATCTTCCTCTTTGCAAAGCGCGCCAAGGGATTCGAAAAATGCCGTTGTCGACGGGACGGGAAATCCATGCAGCGCGCCCGCGCAGAAATCCGGATGCTCTCCGTGATACTTTGCCGGGGAACACCGGGAATTGGTCAGATTGCAGCGGCCGTTGCCGGTGGCCAGGATTTTTTTCCCCACGCGCTCCTGGGCTTCCAGGAGCACGACGCGCGCGCCCAGCCGGGCGGCGGCAATGGCCGCCATCATGCCCGAAGCGCCGCCGCCGATAATGCCGATGGTACGCTGATTTTTCATGGTTGGAATATGGAATGTCGGTTCTGAAAATATAGATTGTTTCTGCAGCCGCGGGGCCATGCGCCCGCGCCGGCAGATGACAAAAGCGAGGGCCATCTTCTATATTCATGATTCATGATTCCCAACAACCGGAAGGAAAAGCATTATGGGAAAAATCCTCGTCCTTTATTTCAGCGAATCCGGCAACACCCGCGAGATGGCCAACCTGGTCGCCGAGGGCGCGAAAAGCGTCAAAGGCTCCGACGTCCGGCTGCTCTCCATTGACAAAGCAAAACCCGAAGAGCTCCTGTGGGCCGACGGCGTGGCCATGGGCGCGCCCACCTATGAAGGATTGCTCTCCTGGCAGGCGAAAAAGTGGTGGGATGAAGCGGTGAAAGCCGCCTGGGGCAAGGTCTTCGGCAAAATCGGCTGCGCTTTTTCATCTTCCGGCGGCTGGGGCGGCGGCGCCGAACTCACCTGTCAATCGATCATGACCATTATGATCAACTTCGGTTTCATGGTTTTCGGCGTGCCGGACTACACCGGCCCGCAGATGACCCTTCATTATGGCAGCATTGCCGCGGGCAAGCCCGCGAATGAGCCGCAGCGCGAATCATGCCGCCGCCTGGGAAAACGCCTTTCGGAGCTCGTGGACCTGCGCCGGGAAAACGCGGGAAAATAGCCGGCGGGAATCACCGGCCGCCATAGGCCGCAGGTCCGGGCTGCGAGCGGGGAAACAGCCTGGCTGCGCTGTCCGCGCCGATGGGTTCGATCCTGCACGATCCGCCCTGCATATTGACATAAAGAAAATGATCGAGCGTGTCCTGGCTCCATTGCCAGCAGAGCACCAGCATATCATTTTTCCTCCCGGCCACATGGATGTTGCGGACCTCGACATCCGTGCGCGCCATACCCGCAACGACCATTGCCGCATAGCGCGCGCATGTTGACGAATCGGCGCCCGGTATCGCAAGCGGGCAGCGCGCAAGTACATCCGCGCTGTCGCCGGTATTGAATTTCCGGGCTGCGGAGCAGAGCGCCCGGACCGTCTCCAGCTTGCAAGACGCCGTTGAGCCGCACCGCGCCAGGTTCTGCAATGAA
>Ga0315279_10002373_pt1 | contig 28469 bp, 19 predicted proteins | sample YL17G06_20_MG_FD_203694 | JGI IMG/M metagenome (GOLD analysis project Ga0315279, IMG submission 203694) | Sediment microbial communities from Yellowstone Lake, YNP, Wyoming, USA - YL17G06_20 | ecosystem: Environmental > Aquatic > Freshwater > Lake > Sediment | place: USA: Wyoming | collected... | reverse complement strand
AGCTCGAGGTGGGTGGCAGGATTCCCGATTGGAACATCCATCAGCCGCGATGGGCTCGAACTGCCGTCGTCGCGTTTCCGGCCGCCGGAAACAAGAGCCTTCAGCTCGAGGATCGGGACCCTTACGATTATGCCAAGGCAGTGCGAGTGTTTGCCGAGGCGACGTCGGTGCGTGTGGCCTGCAAAGTTTTCGCGAGGCAGTCCGACACCGGTCGCCTGGAAATCGAAGTTCTCGACCATGCGGGCCACCGGCCGGTGCGAATCGTATTTGGCGACGACGGCCGGGTGCAGGCGGCGGATGGAAGCAGTCGAGCGGACGCCGGCCTTTACAGGGCCGGCTCGTGGTATCGCGTCGAGATCGCGGTCAACGCAGTGGAACGGAGGTATGACGTCTCGCTCAACGGGAAGGTGGTCGTCCACCAGGCCGCGTTCGCCGAACCCGCGGCCAGCGTTGAACGGCTCTCGTTCCGTACCGGGGAGTTTCGCACGGAGCCAACCCGTCAAACGGACCGCTATGCCGGCGCTGATTTGTCAGGTGCCGACGACCCCGTTACGCCCGCCATATACTACGTGGACGACGTTTCGATCAAATAGCCGGCCGGCAGCGAAAAAAGACCGGAAGGTCGCGCTGGTGAACGAGACAGAAACCAGCAATCTGCAGTCTCTTGGCAAGCGGCTCATCGCCAGGGTCACGCGCCGCGTGAAGCTTTTGTCCCCTTTTGAGGGGGATGTGGAGGGCCCCCCTTCTATCAAAGAGGATGCGTGATGACCGATTCATCCATCTATCTGGCGGCTTCGGACTATGCAATCGTCGTTTTCTATTTCGCGATCACCATCAGCCTGGGGCTCCATTTTTCCCGGCGGTGGAAGGGGTCGGAGGATTTTTTCCTCGCGGGGCGCAGCCTGACATGGCCTCTGATCGGCTTGTCATTATTCGCCACCAACACCTCAGTTAAAATTCCTCCAGCAGGGAACGCAGGGTGCCCCCTCCCCGTTCAATTGTGACGGCACAAAAAAATGACTGCGCGCCCGGTCTACGGGCAGCAGTCCCTGGAAATTGAACCCGCCCTACCCCCTACATGCTGAATAGCCCAGCTCGCCTGCAGAACGGCGGCGATTCTCCACGGCGTTGCATTACGGAATCACTCCGGGAAATTTTTCACAAGTGATTAAGAGAGACGCCTACAGCCTCGGCTACCCACCGTTCTCGGCATTTTGTCGGATAGCGCCGGCAGGGCAGCCCGCCGAAGATGCCGTTGCACTAGCTCGCCTCTGCCGCCCCGTTCGTTGATGACATATTTCATGCTTGACTCCTTCCCGAGATCGGGTCCCGTCTTTGGCGTGAAAGAGTGCCACAGCTTAGATTTCGACCAGCAGGTCTTCACGGCAAAGACGAGCTTGAATGCCCACGCTGGTTGGGAGCGGATCCAGACGAGGCCAGCGGAAGAAAGAAGTGCGGATCCTGTTAAACGGGTCGTAATCGCGCTCAATGTCTGGCGGCACACTCCGATCGTGCCGAATGTCGGAAGTGTGCGAGGATAGCAATCTCTTCTGCTCGTCCTGGAGTAATATAGCTCGTCCGGATCCGTTATGGGTCTCGGGATCAATCGCGGGAAGTTAACATATCACCGCTTCTCAGAAGTTGGGGAGAAGTCGCAGCTGGCTCTGGATTCCAAAGGGCCGCTTATTTCACCTATACGCAGCTGGCAATCAAATATGCCCCATCCCGGGGATTTGGCAAGAGTTTGCGGAGTGTCCACGTTGCTTGGATCTCTTCTGAAAACTCCGAAACGGATCTCAATCTTTTTCATCCTGATCGTTGCGACTCCCGTATGGGCGACGGACTCTGAGTTGCTTTACGATCCTGCAAATCCGGCCGCTTCTCAAGGCCTGAAGCTTGTTGCCGGACGCATTCCTCTCGCTCGCAGCCAGGACTACTTCAAGCGTGCCGGGCTGTCTTTTCGGGTCAGTGATAGTTTCATATCCGGCGCCGCGCCGGTTTACCTGATTATCGAACACTCCGATTCCGAAATCGGACTGCTCCAGGTCAGCTACGATGCAGACAGGACCCCTAACGGCCGCGCACCCGAAGATAATCCGGCCAACACTCCCGCTTCCGATGCGGCCGGTTATACGTGCCTGGGTACCGGCAAAATGAGACGTGCGATCTTTAAGCTTGAACGTCCGGCGTTCAGGCACCGCCAGCAGGATGGAGCCGACATCCGCATTGAAGGTCTCGCCGCTCTCAGGCGACTGCGCCTCACCACTTCGCTTTCTCCGGATGAATGGGAAAAAGTGCGGGCTGAGATCCCGGTATCGGCCTCGCCCCGGGTTAAACTTTCGCCGGCCATGCAGCTCGTGATCAATGTGGGCGCTGACAGTCAAAAGCGTGAAGACCTGGCGCAGTCGTTGTCGCGCATGCGCGAGCTTTGCCCGCTGGCGCACGCCCTCGGGTTCAATGGAATCGAGAGCTACGTGAAGTGGAATTTTGTGGAGCATGATAAGGGAAACTATGATTGGAGCTATTACGACGCGATCGTGACGGAGGCTCGCAAATATGGGCTCCGATGGTTCCCGCTCCTCATCGTCGGATCCGCCTACGCCCTGCCCGGCTGGTATCATGATTCGCCGCTCAACAGCGGTTTTATCTGCCTCGAGCACGGCCTCGGCAACGACATCCAATCGATCTTTTGCGAAAACCAGACTCCATTCGTCCACGGATTCCTGCGTGCTTTCGGCACCCACTATGAGCCGATGAACGTGCTTTTGGGAGTCCGCCTGGGACCAAGCGGCAACTATGGTGAATCGCAGTATCCGGCTGGGGGAAACTGGGGGTACAAATGGCAGCCGCAGCACATCCATATAGGCTGGTGGGCCGGCGATGCGCATGCGGCGCCGCATTTCCAGTCCTGTTTGCGAAGCAAATATTCGGACATCGCAGCGCTCAATCAAGCCTGGGGAGAAAGCTACTCCGCCTTCGACGCGATTAAGACGTTTATACCTCAATTTGCCGAAAGCAAGCGCAAGCGGAAGGACATGGTCGATTGGTACATGGGAGCGATGACTGACTGGTGCGAGCGGTGGGCGGTTTGGGCGCGCGAGGCCATGCCCAAAACCGAGATCTATCAGTCCGCCGGCGGCTGGGGCTTTGTCGAATCGGGAACCGACTTTACGGAGCAAACCAGGAGCATGGCTAAAATCCAGGGGGGCATCCGGGCAACGAACGAAACCGACAGCTATGCCCAGAACTTCTATGCCACAAGGATGCTTCCCTCCGCTGCACGCTTCTACAAGGTTCCCTTCGGCTCGGAGCCTGCCGGTTACGGCTCCGCCCGCGGCGTCGTGGCCCGTATTTACAACATCCTAGTCAACAACGGACAGCATCTCTTCTATTACTTTCCCAACCTGCTGCATAACGATCAAGCGGTGGCAAAATGGCTGGAGCTGGCTCCGCTTCTCGATCACCGTGAAGCTCCCTTTATCGAGATCGCCGCACTCTACCCTGACACGAAGTCCAAGCTCGACGACGCGGTCTTCCGCAATCTTTATGCTTTTGCCTTCAACCAGCGAGTGGCAGCGCTGCGGCCGCATCTCGATTTCGACTTTTGCAGTGAAAGGATGATCCTTGACGGCGCGCTCGCGCGATACAAGGCCCTCCTTTTCTTGTGGAGCGATGTCGTCGAGGCGGATGTTCTGCAAAGGATCGACCAGTGGGTTCAGGCGGGCGGCACAGTGACATACCCTTACTGGAACCGAATGGCGCTTGGCACTGTGGAAGACGACTACAGGATTTACAACCGATGGCTTAAGGGGGAGACAGGCCGCGGACGGGTTGTATTCTACCGGAGCGACCGGGAACCGCCGCAACGCTATGCTGATTTCATCCGCCGGGAACTCATAACAATGCAGAACCTGGATTCCCGAACGCGAAAAATGCTGGCGGTCATGAAGCCCGCCGAGGTTTATGTTAGTGTTTTGCAGAGCGGCACGCTGGCGATCCTTAACTACAACAATGAATCCGTCCGTGTCGGCATACCCGGCTTCGGTGTCATCACCGTCAAGCCATACCATATCGCACTGCTGCCCTAGCCGAGTTTGTCACGAAACGAGAGGTGCGGGTGTCTGGCCGTTGCGTCGCGTGAGTTAACCGATCTCGGCGCACTCTGCCTTTCAGTCGGCATGTTCTGCATGTCGTGGTCTCTCGTCTTCGATAGCGATTCTCCTATCGTATGCGGCTGGAATCGGCGTCAACACGGCAGGCTTCGGCATCTTGAAGGCGGTATTCCCTATATTCCCCTCCGCATCGTGATTCCCATGAGCTTGTCGTTGTTACCGCGCAAGATAGTCGGCTGTACGCCCTTTCTCCTCTGCTTTGCCGTTGGTGGAGGGAGCATACGACAACCCTCGTAAATGCCGGTATATTCTATAGCACCGACGCCCATCTCGGTGGCAGAGAGAATCCCCAGATTGTCAAAGCGTGTTTGCCAGCGCTACGCTGTTCGAAGTCTTAAGCGTAAGCCCGGCGCGGAGGTGGATCTGCTTGTGGAGCGCGCGAGGAAGGTCCTCGTCGTTTTCGAGTGCAAGAGCACCCCCAACGTCTCGGCGGCCAACCTCACCGGCCTCAAGGCATTCAGTGCCGAGAGTGGGGTCGTATCTGTAGAATGAAGTTTCTAGATTAGAGACTCAGGCGTAGGTCGATGCCTGCTGCAATTGAGAGGGACGCGTTCAGCTTGGTAGTTCCGTATGGTAGGGTGACGGGATTCTAATCTGGAAACTCTATTCTACAGATGCGACCCCATTCACTTTATTTGAACGGCTGTAGAACTCCTGTCCCTGCGATCACAAGAGGCAAGACTCCCAGATTTTCCTTCTCTCGCCAGCAGTGGCTGAGATTTTTTGCTCAATTTAGACGGAAGCCAGTTAGAAAGGGTTGCGTGGGAAATATCGCTCGAACCGAAGGCAGCGGCGGTTTTTCTCGTGCCCGCTGGACGAGTATCATCTATGGGCTGCTATATGCTATGTCGAGCGCAATCCGGTGCGCGCTGGAATCGTGCGCCGGGCGGAAGAATATCCATGGAGCAGCGCGGCCGCTCACCGCGGCTTGCGCGAGGATCTCAAGGCTGAGATCATAGCGGGAACGGTAGAAGGCGCCAAGAAAGGTGAGGAATCCGAGGAAAGATGGAATCATGGACCCGGATTAATATCATGGGGGACCATTACGGCGCTCGCCTTAAGCGCTTGAATTTGTTATCTAACAGAATATTTGCGACACACAGGTGTGAGCCTATTCACTCCGACCATGGATGCCGTGAGGTTCACATTCTGTGCCCTCACGGCATCTGTTGTTGCGTCGCTTTGCCACTTTTCTCGTTGTCTCATCAACGGGCATCCACCGTAAGCACTGTCAAAACTGGCTTTTCAGCCCTGGCAAGCAGTTCTCGCTCATGCCGCGAGGTGTACAGCGCTTGACCGACAAGATTGTCGGCCGTCCATATTGAGGAAAGGAAATACTGAGTGTTATAGCGCTTGAACACGAGCTTATTCGCATGTCCTTTACCCCTTGTTTCTGTCGGGTGAGTCACAAAGAAATCGCCAGCTTGACCCTGCGCGCTCCTGAGAAACATATATTGATTGGAAACTCCCGATCTCTCAACGGCGTAGTCTCCTGCGGGCATGGCCTTGTCCCCGATGAAAAAGTCAAAGGGGATATTCACCGTCGCTATGATGGGCGACCCTGCGTTTGCCGACACGGCACCCAACACCATGAGAAGTAACAACGCGGTGAAACCGACAAACACTTTTCTATTCATTGGACCTCCTTAATGTCCCCTAATCGTGGCTGCCTAAATATGCGAGCCACCGTATAGAGCCGAACGAAGCCGATCTGCATTTGCTGATCGCCACCGGCTCCTCTAGTTGTTTGTTCCCTCACGCATGAGTTATCGCAATCGCCGTTCCATGGCCGGCGGCAGCGTCTGCAATAAGCACAGGCCTCCCGGAAGCACTTTGGCATGAAGGAAATAGCCACCACGGGGCGCGCATGGACTGGAAGATGGGCTGAAGCGGGGTGAGACAGAAAGTGTCTCAAGAATGTGTCACAAGTGTCGCAGATGAGACATTGCAGAGCAAATCAGATTGGAAATGGTGCTCTCATTCTTTGAAGGTGATCCCGAGCCGCGCCATGGTCCGATACAGCGTCGCCCGGCTGACACCCAGCAATCGTGCCGCGGCTGTTCGGTTACCGTTGACTCGATTGAGCGCCTCGAGAACGCGTGTCCTTTCTTCAGGTTGAACTGCAATATAATGAGGAGATAAACCGAGGACTTCGGCTGGCAGATCGGCCGGCAAAATCACCGAGCCATTGGAGTGGATGACGGCCGACTCAATGGCGCTCTTCAATTCGCGGACGTTTCCCGGCCACCTATATTGCATCAGGATCTCCAGGGCCTCACTGCTGACTTCCGTCACAGGCAATCCCTTGGATGCACGGATTTGTCCCAGGAACCATGCCACCAGCAGAGGAACATCCTCCAGGCGATCGCGCAAAGGTGGGATCCAAATGCTCGTCACCCGTATTCTATAGAAAAGGTCCTCACGAAAATGTCCGCTGGCGACTTCACCACTCAGATTACGGTGTGAAGCGGCGATGATGCGCACATCAATTCTCCGCGGCTGCGTTTCTCCCAGACGGGTGATTTCCTTCTCTTGCAACACTCGCAGAAGACTGGTTTGAAGAGCAATGGGGATGTCTCCGATTTCATCGAGAAAAAGCGTGCCACGGTTTGCAGCCTCGAACATTCCCAACTGATCTGCCACGGCTCCGGTAAAGGAACCGCGCCTGTGACCAAAAAGATGACTGGACAATAAGGACTCGGTCAGACCAGCACAGTTCACCGCGAGGAAGGGCTTTGCTTTGCGGTCGCTGGAATAATGAATGGCCCGAGCCACAAGTTCTTTTCCGGTGCCCGTCTCTCCCTCGATCAACACCGTAGTATCCACCCGCGCCACGTGATGTATCTTTCGATACACAGACTGAATCGCTTTGCTCTGACCGCAGATTCCCTGAAACTGAGTTTTATCATCAAGTAGATGCCGGAGATCGGAGAGTTCGGACACGTCATAGAGCAAGAAGATCTTTCTGGCCGGATCTCGCGGATCGTCTTTGATCTCAATTTCCATCTGATAATGCCGCCCTTTGGCATCCTGCCAATGGACAGGAACCCTGGTCCGCTGTTTGGAGGCGAGCGGGCACATCTCTTCCAGCCGTGCCTTGTCCTTGTCCCGAAAGGGAAGGAAGCTCCCCCAAGGCTGACCCGCCGCTGCCCTTCTGCTCTGATCGACAATCCGCTCGGCCGCTCGGTTGAGGAAAGTGATTTCTCCATCCGCACCCACCATAACGACGCCGACCTCGAACTGGTCGAGAAAGGAGAGCATGTTTTCATTCGCGCAGGCAAGATACTGGTTGAGTTGTGAAAACCTTTGGTTCAACTCCCCAAGCTGCCGGTTCGCGTCTTGCAGTTGGCAGTTTGTCGCCTGCAGCTCGGACGTGCGCTCTTGGACTCTGAGTTCCAAGGTGTCTCGCGCTTCACGCAGCTTGATCATTCCGGCGAGCACCCGCGCCACGGAAGAGAGGAAGGTTTCCTCCTCGGGCCTCCTGATATGGCCTGCTTTAACGTACAGATTTAGTATTCCGTAAATCCGGCCGTCGGACGCAATGGGAACGCAATAATGGCCGTGGGGAAGTATGCCCGCATAATGCGTTTCATGACGGTCATCGAGGCCATCTGCAAATATGATCTCGCCAGTGGCTGCGGCGCGGCCACAAAGGCAATGGCCCAAGGCAACTTCCTTGCAGCTAGTCTGCAATGCTTCCGACAGGCCGCGTTGTCCCTTCATCAATATCACCTGCGACTGTTGATCCATCACAAATATCGAGCCCGTCGATTCCAGGGAGATCCAGGGAATCGAAAAGAGCAAATCGAGAGTGCGTTCGAACTGCTCCTCTAGAGAAATCAGCCCCAGCGAGACTCGGAGGATCTCGTTCATCGTGCTTTGAATGCGCAGACTCGCTGCAATCTCCTGATCCGCCTTCTTGCGCTCGGTGATGTCCTGAGCGAAACCGACATAGCGGGTGACGCGCCCGGTCTCTTCGCGGACGGGAAAGCCGCGGTCCCAAATCCACCGGATGGACCCGTCGGGCCGGACAATCCGATATTCGTGCTCGAATGGCTGTCCGACTTTCTCGAGTTCCAGGATGGCAACCAGTTGCTCCCGATCTTCCTGGTAGACGGCGTCGAGAAAAGAGCGCGGCTTTTCGTACAGACTCTCGCAGGTACGCCCCCAAATACGCTCGTAACCCGGGCTCACGTAAAACGTCCTCTCGATTTGGAGATCGGCCATCCAAAAGAAGACCTCCAAAATATTCTCTGCAATTGACTTGAAGCTTTCTTCGCTTTCTCGAAGCGTTTTCTCCACCCGCTTTGTGTCCTCCAAGAGTCGCAACATTTCTATCCGTGACTTCTCTGACTCCTCCAATCGGATCCTTTGCTCTTCTACTAGGCGATTGTCGGCGCTTGACAGATACTTCAGATCCGCTTCGATCCCATCACGGCATCTCTCTAAGAGTCTCTGCTGGAGTTCGCTGTAAGCGTTTGTCTTACTATCAAGTACGCAGATGGTGCCGAAGATATCTCCGTTTGGCCAGGCAATCGGAAAAACCAGATACGAAATCATTCCCCGGTTGATATCGCAATTGGACTTCCATTCCTCGTCCTGCAATGCGTTGGGGACAAGCAAGCGCTGCCGGCTTCTCATCACCGTCTCGCAATAGAGTCCTCCGTTAAGAAAAGCCTTATCGCCACACCTGTAAGGATTGCCCTCCGAGTGACTGGAGACAAAAACGGTGATTTCTGGCGGCTCAAGCTTCATGATGAGGGCGGCAGGAACCTGCACGATCTCCGCAATGAGATCCCCCGTTGCCTGCCACTTGTTGATGATCTCCTGTGGGATGCTTATGTCTGCTGTCATCACTTTCGTTTCCTATCGATAAGAAAAATAAGTGAGGTTTTCGCCTAAAGGATCTCGCATGGAGGCCCGTCCTGATTTCTCCCGGTCTCCGAATTGATGTGATATGTCAGCCTTCCCCCGTGAGGTCCAACGACCTCTTGATAGCCACAACCGCTAATTGTAGCAGTTTAGAGGGGGTAATTCAGTGTGGCAGCAGAGAGGGGGCTGCAATAAGGTAGGGGTGCGCCAGAAATCCTTATCCAGCGACGCGACTCAGGTGTAAAATCCGGCTGCGGTCGAGACCCAAACGTCGAAGTCAACATATTACCTTTTATCAGCATCTGAGGGAGGGCACTCGTGAAGGCGCGACGGCGGCCGGATCAGATGCCTGACAAGCGAAGAGGCAGCTCATCCTTCCTATCCGTATCGCCGTTGGCCAGCTTGACGAATTGGCTGTAGGTGCCGAACGGCGAGATGTTCTCCAGGGTTCTCCACTCGGAGAGATCTCCGGGCTTTCGGGAGACGACGTGGGTCTGCCGGCTCTTGCCCGGCGGTCCACGACCAGTGCCGGCCGGCCGTGATTGTCGAGCTCACCCGGGTCCACCTGGTTCGGTGATTTGCCCATGGGGTTTACGCCTGCCTGGAATGGACCCATCCATTTTCCCGCGGCATGATCGTAAGCGGCGACGTACGGATTTTCGTGCGGCCCGGAGTAGGCGACATACATCACGCCATTGAAGTGCTCGGCGCACCGATGCTGCAGCGTGCTGACCGGGTTGCCGTAGCCATTGTCGGCAAAGTAGTTCACCTTGACTTCAGAGCAGACGCCCAGCCAGCCGAGCAAAGAGAATAAATAGAGAGGAGGTGATGTGAGAGAGTTTCATATCAACAGATTTTGATTCCTCGAAAGAAGTTGCCGCGCCGATGGTAACACCGGGCCAGGGCCGGTGAACAATGGAAAACTCGGGTCTGGATCATGTCAGCGGCGTGACCGGAAGCTGCGCCGGGGCTCTCGCGATCGACGGCCTGTTGGGCAGGGGGTCGAAAGGCAGCACAAAGACAGGGACACCCATTTTCCTGACGAAACCGAAATGGCTGTCCTTTTCAAAGACAATGGGTGTCCTTTTCTGATTCTATACGGTGATTTCGTCCTTGCCCCCGATTATTTTCGGAGCCTATACTCGACCCCTGACCGAACGCCGAAAATAATGAGCGCCCGTTTTACGTGCGTAGCGTAGAAAATCTCGGGCGCCTGTCAAAGAAGCAATAACCTCCATCAATAGTGACCATCATGATTGTGATTCGCCAAACTCCGAGCAGGCTTATGACTGCTTTCGTTGTCGCATTGGTCCTGGCAGCGCCGCTCTGGCTGCAGGGGGCGGAGCGGCTGAATGTGCTGCTGCTCATCTCCGATGATTGCCGGGCCGTCCATAGCTGTTACAATGGACCTGCGCTCACTCCGAACATAGACCGCCTTGCCAGCCGCGGACTGCGTTTTGACCGGGCTTATTGCCAATATCCTTTGTGCAACCCGAGCCGGACCTCGTTTCTGACCGGCTTGCGGCCCGATACCACCGGGGTTTATGAAAACGCCACCCAATTCCGCAAAAACGTTCCCAACGCGGTGACACTGCCGCAACTCTTCAAGAACAACGGCTATTTTGTCGCCCGGGTGGGCAAAATGTTCCACTACGGTGTGCCAAAACAAATCGGCACCGATGGTTTGGACGACCCGGTTTCCTGGGAAAAAGTGGTCAATCCACGCGGGCGCGATTGCGACGACGAGGACAAGATTTACAGCATCATAGCGGGGGAAAAAGCAGCCGTCGCGGTGGGCACGCGAAATTATGGGGCCACGCTAAGCTGGCTGGCTGCCGACGGAAAGGACGAGGAACAAACCGACGGCAAGATTGCGCTGGAAGCCTGCCGGTTGCTGCGGGAGCACAAAGACCAGCCGTTCTTCCTCGGCGTGGGATTTTTCAGGCCGCATACCCCTTATGTTTCACCCAAGAAGTACTTTGACACCTATCCGCAAGCCAAAATTGCGCTCGTCAAGGACCCGGTCGGCGACCGGGCGAGCAAGCCGCAAACCGCGCTCACGGTTTTCCCGGCCAACTATGGCATGGACGAGGAGCTGCAGCGGACCGCAACGCAGGCCTATTATGCCTCCGTCAGTTTCATGGACGCGCAATTCGGCATCGTACTGGCCGAACTGGAACGTCTGAACCTGGCGGACAAAACCGTGGTGGTTTTCATCAGCGACCACGGCTACCACTTGGGCGAGCATGGTCTGTGGCAGAAAATGACCGTCTTCGAGGAGGCGGCGCGTGTGCCGTTGATCATCGCCACGCCGGGAATGAAGGCCGCCGCCAAATCCACCCAGCGCTTGGCCGAGTTGGTGGATCTCTACCCCACTCTTGCCGATATATGTGGCCTTCCGTCGCCCAAAGAATTGGAAGGGATCAGTCTTAAACCACTGTTGGAGGACCCGAATCGTCAGTGGAAGAAGGGCGCTTTCACCCAGGTGATTCACAGGCAGGGCGGAGGACGAACCGATCAGCCGAATGGAAAGAACGAGGGCAAGGGGAAAATCGTTAGGAGCACGGGACGCAGTGTCCGAACGGAACGTTATCGCTATACCGAATGGGCTGACGGCCAGGATGGCGTGGAGCTTTACGATCAACAGACCGACCCGCACGAATGGCGCAACCTGGCCAATGATCCCAAGGCCGCGCCGATATTGAAGGAAATGAAGGCCCTGCTGCACGGCGGCTGGCGGGCAGCCAAGCCGTGAGTTGTCACGGCCGAGCTTCTACCGAAATACCGGGGACGCCACCTTCAGAAATTGATGAAGGAATCCCGTAAACTGGCCCTGTGGGCTCAGCGGGTTCAACTCCAGAGGGCTGATGGAGTCTGCCACGGTGCCGTCCTCCTTCTCATGTTACAATCTTGATATTGATACCAGGCTGCCGGCGGGAAGAAACTCGTCATCGTCGCCTTGGTACTGAATATAGGTCTTTTCACTGCGATCCCGGTCATCCCGGCCAGGACCCCAACATCGCCCAACGCCGGCAAGCCCGAACCAAAGTTCGATTAGCGCCCTCACGGCACGAGTTTGGGGGGCGGCAAGCAGTTCTTCCCCGCAACACGGCAAGGGTCGCGAACATTGCCTTCCTTGATCCCTCATCCAATTCAAGCCGCAAAAGAGGTGGTCGTCAACGAAGATCAGTCGGTACGGCCGGCCATCCAAGTCCTGGACACAATACAGCTCAGTTGACACGATATTTCCTGACGAGCTCAGGATCCGGATCTATTCCCAGGCCCGGTTTCCTGGGCACCTCAATACAACCGTCCTTCACAGGGAAGAGCGGGAGCGCCAGGTTATACTGGCTCTCGACCGCAGGATAGGTTTCCATGATGACGGCGTTCGGCAGCGAGGCCAGCAGGTGTAGGGCCATGTGCGGATTCCCGTGTGGCGACATAGGGATGTGGTATGCCGAGGCAAGGGCTGCGATCTTTCGCATCTCGGTGATGCCGCCGGCCAAGGTGGTGTCACACTGCAAAATGTCTACGGCTTGCGACTGAATCAAGTCGCGGGCTCCCCAGCGCGTGAACTCGTTTTCGCCCGCGGCGATAGGGATGTCGAGTGTGCGCTTCACCTCGGCGCAGCCTGCGAAGTCGTCTGCTTCCACCGGTTCTTCGAACCAAAACGGGTCGAATTTCTCGACCATGCGTCCGAATCGAATTGCATCGTAGGCGTTCCACTTATTATTGGCGTCGATCATCAGATCTATCTTTGGACCGATGGCTTCCCGCACCGCCCGCACTCGTTCCACATCTGTTCCCATGGCCTCCCCGCCCACCTTCATCTTTACTGCCCGGAAGCCCTCACCGATATATCCCTCCATCTCCTTGACCAGCTCCTTGATGCCCTTGCCTTCCTCATAGTATCCGCCGGCAGCGTAAACCCGGATTTTTTCCGAGAACACACCCAGCACCTCGCAGACCGGGAGATTCAATGCCTTGCCAATGATGTCCCAGATGGCGATGTCCACCGATCCCATCGCCGAAATGTAGAGCCCCTTGGCCACCGGCTTCCGGTTGTACCGATACATGCGGTCCCAGATTGCCTCGATGTGAAAAGGATTCATCCCGAGTATGCGCGGCAACAGTTGCGATCGGATCAGTTCCTCGCTGCCAGAAGGTATGCTGCGTCCCACAATCCCGGCGTCCGTGTAGATCTCGAGTTGGGTCATGCCAGGTGCTCCCCCACCGCTGGCGATGGTCGCATTGCGTTTGCGGGGCGTTGCGCCCGGATAGCGCAGGCGCAGGAACTTGATATCCGTGATTTTCATTGGCAATGCCTGGCTCGCCAACACCGGGTGCGGCAATGCGCGCGCGGCGCTCACTCCGAGTGCAGTCCCTAAAAAAGCGCGTCTATTCATGATACCCTCCCTCAAGCTGATTGGGTCATATCCGCCCCCGAGAGCGCAAATCATGCCGCAATCGACCGGGCGGAAATCGGGAACGTCCGATCCGGATGTTCCCCTTTCAAACCATATCGTAGTATTCCTGCCGGTCAACGGGGACATCCAGCACCGACGGGCTGCGGGTGGTCAGGGCGCGCTCGAGAGCCGTCCTGACTGCGTCGATGCTGTCGGCGCGTTGCCCGCGAATTCCAAACGCCTGCGCCGCCGCTGCAAAGTCCGGCCCGGGGAAGTCAACTCCACAGTTTGGCAATCCGCGGCGCTGCTGGCTGACGCGGACGAGGCTCAAGCTGGAATCGGAGAACACGACGATGACGACGGGCAGATTGAGTTTCCGGACGAGCACGAGGTCGTGCAACATCATGAGCATCCCGCCGTCCCCGACCACAGCCATCACGGGCCGATCCCGGTAAGTTAGCTGGGCAGCAATCGCGGCAGGAACTCCGAAGCCCATCCCCGAAAGGCCATTGGACACAAGAAAAGTCCCGGGCTGGTAGGAGCGCCAGAACTGCCCCATCAGAAGCTTGTGAGAGCCCACGTCGCAAGCCACGATACCGTCGCGAGGAAACACTGCACGCAGTTCCCAGCCCGTGGGGTTCACGCTACCGTCTTCCGTATGGGACGCAACGGCGCATTTGCTTACGGCCACATCGCTCGGGAGAACAAGGTGGACAGGGCCGTGGCGAGGCTTTTTCCTTCCAGTCCGGAGGGGGCGGGTAAGCCACAGAGTTCGGCGAGCGTCGGATAAATGTCCAGTAGCTCCACCGGCTGAAGTACCGTTTTGCCGCGTGGCACGCCGGCTCCGGCCGCTGAGGAATGAAATGCGGCTGGGATTGCACAGCGCATACTGACAGTAGGTGCGATCGAAGCGCACGCCGCGCACAGCAAGGCGATCCATGTTAGGGGTTTTGACCACCCGGTTGCCGTAGCATCCCAATTCGGTGTTTAAATCGTCCACCACCACGAACAGCACGTTGGAGCGGAAGGCAGCGGGCGCATGATAGCCGCACATGCAAAACAGCAGCAGGGTGAAGAGGCATGTTTTGATAGTTTTCATGGCTTTGAAATGGGATTGATGAAGGTTAATGGTATGGCCAGGCCGCTCACCTCCATCAACGTCGGACAGATGGTGATGGGTAAACGATGTGTCTGTCCCTATATTTCAGGCCTCGTTTATACAGCGCGGCAAGCCGCAACCAAAAACACTGAACCACCCTCACCTTGAAGGTGAGGGGTTCATGTTGTGTCCCCTGAAGTGGACTTCAGAGGAAGTGATACCGACTAGTTTCGAAATAATTGGACACGGATTCACGGATAAACATCGATTGGCGCCTGCCTGCGGCGGCGGCAAAAGCTCTCCCGATCCGCGTTTATCTGTGTGAACCGTGTCCCTTTTTGTTTTCAAGCTGAATGGGTCGATCGGCGTTCAGTGATGTGCGTTTTGACTTTTGTTTTGATTCTTGGAACGTACTCCAAGGGCCATTACCTACACGTCTGAACGGCTGGAAGTCAAAGGCAAAATGATCTATTGAGGCGGCACTGGAGCCCGATCGCCACGCAGTACCTCGGCCCGCCATTGGACAACAGATCCGGCCATCACCCGAGAGACACTCTTCGCAAACGCAACTATCGGATTTGGCAATGCTACATTATCACGAGGCCATGATTTTCAAACCGCGGCTTTCGTTGTATATTCGGACTCAGTTTACCGACAAGGCCGAAAAGTAGACGCGCCATGTTGTGTCGGAAGATGGCGGCAACAACCTCAGCCAGAGGAGACTTTGCATGCCAAAGCAAAAGGCCGCTTCGAGAAGAGATTTCCTCCGTGTCGCGGGTGCCGCTGCCGCCTCGGGAGCCTTGTCCGTTTCCTCGAGCAGTTTCCTCAAGTTGCTCCTGGGCGCGCCGTTCGAGGGGCGCGAGCATGTCTTCGCCGAACGCGGGGCCCACGGCTCGAGCCTTCCCAATAATAGTTCGGCTTTTGACCTCGCCCGCTGCATCGTGACCCGGACGCATAAATTGATTTACACCGCACTCTGGCAGATTCCCTACACACCGGTGGACTGCACAAACGACGAATTCTGGAAGGAACTGAAATCCATGAACGCGGAGGGCAAGCTTTCGCCGGAAATGTCGCGCATCTATTTCTCGCCCACCAGGCCGATGTTTGAACTGTATGATCTGCAAAATGACCCAAGCGAATTTCTACATCTCATCGGGAAGAAAGAAGTCGTGGCCGTCGAGCGCGATTTGAAAGCCCGCCTGCAGGAGTGGATGATTCTCGAGCGTGGCTATCTGCCTCTGCCCGTTCCTCCCGCATCGGGAGCATAGGACAAAACCGAAATCTGGATGATTCGCCAATCATGAAAGGGTCAACCATGAACAGAGCCAAGATTTCCAGGTTGCTGAAATCCGTGATCCTATATTCAGCAGTCCTGGCCGCAATGAACATTGCCTTCTCTACTGGAGCCGCCGAAGCACAACGTCCCAACATTCTCTTCGTCTTCTGTGACGACCACGCCTACCAGGCCGTCGGCGCCTACGGCTCCAAGATCAACCAAACACCGAACATCGACCGGCTGGCAAAGGAGGGCTTGCTCTTTCGCGAGTGCTACGTAACCAATTCAATCTGCGGTCCCAGCCGCGCCACCGTCCAGACCGGCAAATACAGCCACTTGAACGGCTTCTATCACAACGGCAGCCGATTCAACGGCGATCAGCAGACCTTCCCGAAACTTCTCCAGAAAGCCGGTTATCAAACCGCGATTTTCGGCAAGTGGCACCTGGTGTCCGACCCGCAAGGCTACGACAATTGGGAGATCCTGATCGGCCAGGGGACTTACTACAATCCGACGATGATCCGCAACGGGCAGAAAGTCCAGATCGAGGGCTACACCACAGACATCATCACCGATCGGGCTCTGGACTGGCTCAAGAATGCCCGCGACAAAAACAAACCGTTCATGCTTATGTATCAGCACAAAGCCCCGCACCGCGAGTGGGAGCCGCCACTCAAGTACCTGCACATGTACGACGAGGTGACGATCCCCGAACCGCCCACGCTTTTCGACGACTACTCCGGCCGAGGCACGCCGGCGAAAACGCAGGACATGACGATCGCCAAAACCATGACGGACCGCGATCTGAAACTGACGCCGCCGCCGGATCTCAACCTCAAGCAGCGCGAGGTCTGGGATGCCGCCTACAACCCGAAGAACGAGGAGTTTCGCAAAGCCAACCTCACCGGAAGGGATCTGGTTCGCTGGAAGTATCAACGCTATATGAAGGACTACCTGAGGTGCATAGCCGCGGTCGACGACAACCTCGGACGCGTTCTCGAATACCTCGATCAGACGGGCCTGGCCAAGAACACCGTTGTGATCTACAGCTCGGACCAGGGCTTCTATCTCGGCGAGCACGGCTGGTTCGACAAGCGCTGGATTTACGAGGAATCGCTGCGTACGCCGTTCATCGTGCGCTGGCCCGGTACAGTGAAACCCGGCACCTTCAATCGCGACATTGTCTCGAACCTCGATTTCGCCGAGACATTTCTAGACATAGCCGGGGTGCCCGTTCCCTCCGACATGCAGGGACGCAGCCTTGTTCCGCTCCTGAAGGGCAGGACCCCGGCCGACTGGCGCAAGAGCTTTTATTACCATTACTATGAATTTCCGGCCGTTCACAGCGTTCGCAGGCATTACGGCGTCGTCACTTCAGAGTTCAAGCTCATTCACTTCTACGAGCCGGATGTGAATGAATGGGAGATGTATGATCGCAAGAAGGATCCGATGGAACTGAAGAGCATTTACGCCGATCCGAAGTATGCCGCGACAAAGCAGAAGCTCGAGCAGGAACTCCAGCGATTGAGAACTGAGCTGAAGCTGCCGTCGGAAGATCCACCGGAGTCTCAGATGAAAGCCAACCAGGGCGCCAAGGCCGCCCCGAAGAAGAAAAACTAGAGACTTACGAAATCTCTGGTCAATGATTTGAATGGCGCATGGGACTCTTTGCATGAGGCCGTTTTATGGCGGGCCGGTTGTGATCAAAAGTCCGGGGGAAAAATAATTCCATGGGAAGGATGAATCTGGATGAGAAGCGGAGGATATCGACGTCGCGACTTCGTAAGGACAGTGGGATTGGGAACTGTTTCCCTTACGCTTTCCCTTTCGGCCGGCCGTGTTCTGATCGCTCAAGAAGGCGGAAGGCGTCCCAATATTCTGTTTCTCTTCCCGGATCAGCTCCGGCACGATTACGTCGAGCCCAATCCTAAAGTTGCCGTGCGGACACCAAACCTGAAAAAGCTGGCAGCCGAGGGCGTTCGTTTTACCAATGCAGTCACTCCTGCCCCTCTCTGTGCGCCGGCGCGCGCCTGCCTGTCTTCAGGCAGGGAATACGATCGCTGCCGGGTGGCAAGCAACGCAGTTAATTACCCGCTCGATCAACCGACGATTTATAGCCGGCTCCGTGATTCGGATTATCACGTCATGGGATGCGGCAAGTTTGACCTGCATAAGCCCGAGCTCGACTGGGGTCTCGATGGAAAGCGCTTAATCAAGGAATGGGGCTTTTCCGACGGCATCGATAGCGAGGGAAAACGGGACGCCACACGCGCTTATACGCAAGCGGGCCGGCCGACGGGCCCCTATATGGAATATCTTCGAGAACGCGGCTTGGCCCGGACGCATGTGGAGGATTTCCAAAAGCGCAAGAGCCCTGTAGCGGCTTTTACTACTCCACTTCCGGACGATGCCTATTGCGACAACTGGATCGGGCGAAACGGATTGCAGCTGATCCAGCGCGCGCCCGGGAAGAAGCCGTGGTTTCTCCAGGTGAATTTCAACGGCCCCCACGAACCGTTTGACATAACGGCCGGCATGGAAAAGGGGTGGAGGGACATTCAATTTCCACAACCCAACGGCGGCGGTGAATTCACACCCGGACAATACAATGCTTCCCGGCAGAACTACGCTGCGATGATCGAAAACATCGATCGCTGGGTTGGCCTTTTTCTGGACAAACTTAGAGAGCGAGGCGAACTCGAAAATACGCTCGTCATCTTCTCCAGCGACCATGGCGAGATGCTGGGCGACCACGGAATGTGGGGCAAGAGCAAGCCATATCAGCCGTCCGTTGGCGTGCCCATGGTTTTTTGGGGGCCGGGTGTCCGCAAGGGTGTTGTCTGCGAGTTTCCTTCAACCACCCTGGATATCGCCGCGACGGTTCTGGACTTCGCCGGGATCGCCGCATCGGCGGGTATGGACAGCCGCTCGCTGCGGCCGTATCTCGAGGGCAAGACCGATAAACATCGCGATCATGTTCTTTCCGGCTTGGGATCCTGGCGCATGGTGATCCAGGAACGATATAAGTACGTCCGCGGATTCGGAGCTGAGCCGCTTCTCTTCGACCGGTTCAGCGACCCGTCGGAGAACGAAAATCTTGCCGGCGCGATGCCTGCCGCCGCCGACCGTCTCAGTCGCATTCTCGATGCGGAAGGATCCAGCGGCGGGCGGATCCCGGGGTAAAGCTCGTCCGGATCAGTCACTTGATCTTTCAATTCTCAATCCTTCAATAGGGTCAGGGTAACCGCGCGGAGGTCCATCACCTGTGCGCCCGGTATCTCCAGAGCCCGCAGGATCAGTTCGCCGCGGCCTTTCTTCAGCGGTAATACCCCCAGGCGGAGCGGCCGGAAATCCTTGACATAGGACTCGCCCTCCCGCTTTACCCGATCGAACTCCGCCCCAATCAACGGCGGATCGTGCGCTTCGTCCACTTTTCCTTGAACTCGGCTGCCATTGAAACTCAACTCGACCGTAGATCCCACGTCTTGCTTTGCACAGGTATAGTGCAGGACCGCCTCGTATTTACCACTGGTCTCCACTTCAATGTTCCAGGTTATCCTGTCGCCGGCGGACTTCCAGTTCGTGAAGTAGGAGCTATTAGGCGCACTGGCGCTTCGCCGTATGTTTCCCGAGGGCACACCATCGCGCGCCGGAAGCGGCGTGGCGGGAAACGCCGGGTAGCCGACAGGGAAGGGGCGGTCGTCTGATCCCGATGCCGGCAGCACCTCGGCCCTCCACCGGGCAACTGCCCCGGCCAGCCTGGCCGTCACCTCGGGTCGTTCCCTGGAGATATCGCGGTATTGCCCCGGATCCGTGGCCATGTCGAACAGCATGCCCGCGGCATCGAGCCGATATTGCTGAGTCCGGACGCTGACCTTTCCGTTCTGGTGGGAGAAGATCATCCTTTCGGGCCAGCTTTCGGCTGTGCTGAGCAGCAGCGGTTTGACATTCTTGCCGTCGAGCGGCTTTGTGCCGGCGATCGGGACTCCGGCCAGGTCGGCAAGCGTCGGGAGAAGATCGATCGCGCCCGCGATCTCCCGAATGATCGTTCCGCCTTTGATGTGTCCGGGCCAACGAATCAGGCAAGGCACACGAACGCCGCCTTCGTCGGTTGAGCCTTTTCGCCCTTTCATCCCGCCGTTCCAGCGCCAGCTGTTCGGGCCGTTGTCGGAGAAGTAGAGAACGATGGTCTTCCCGGCGAGATGGAGTTCCTCGAGCCTGCGGAGAATGCGCCCGACGTTCCAATCGATGTTCTCGCACATCGCCAGCACACAGCGGGTCTTGCCGAGCTCCTCCAGCTCGGGATCGCGATGGCGCATCGGGACGGGGCTGTTCCTGAACCTCTCATAGAAGCGATCGGGCACCTGGAAAGGAGAGTGGGGCGTGTTGTAAGGGACGTAGCAGAAAAAAGGGCGCTCCCGATTTCGTTCGATGAATTCCAGTGCGTGATCGGTCAGATCGTCGATGATGAAACCCCTCCCGCGCACCAGCTTCCCGTTGTGCTCCAGAATCGGATCGAAGTATTGCCCCCAATGGCCGGAGCAGAAACCGTAGAACTCGTCGAACCCGCGGGCATTCGGATGGTAAGGACATTGCGTGCCGTTGTGCCATTTGCCGAAGGCGCCGGTGGCATAGCCGGCGGAACGGAAGGTGTCGCCGATGGTTTTTTCATCCAGGTTCAAACGTTCCGCGCCGGTCGTCACACCGTGCACGCCGCCGCGCGAATGGTATCGCCCGGTCAGAAACTCGGCGCGGGTTGGTGCGCAGACGGGGCAGACATAGAACCTGTCGAACAGGGCTCCTGCGCGGGCCAGGGAATCGATGCTTGGGGTTTTCAGGTTGGTGTTGCCGTGGACGCGGAGATCACCCCATCCCTGGTCATCCGCAAGAATGACCACGATATTCGGCCGCCGGTCTTCGGCATGAACGGCCGCGGGCGCGAGCAGTGACCAGGCCATGGCCAGCTCGAAAAGCGCCGGTTTCAGTCGAGCGCGAGGATTCATATTCCGGTCCTTTCGTGAATTGTTTGGCAAGGCACGGTGAGCCTCGCCCGTTCGCTTCCTGAACCGTTTTTCTTTTGCCTGACCGCCCTCCATCCATGATAGGCGGCTTTCAGATTCCGCAGTATATTCGAATTCGGACGGCTGCCGAGGGAAAAGGATCTCTTCGAAATACGGGAGCCTTGGGCGCGCCCGGAGTCGACGGGAGCGCCTACTCCGACTGCTCCAATCGGCGATCCGGCAAATGAGGCCATAATGGAGCGTTGCCTAATAAGAGGGTATCGCCAAATGAACATTCCAATTCGCGCTTCTTCATGGCTGGGGGAAGCAGCGGTTTGCCTCGCGCTGGCCGCCATGTCGACCCGTCCACCCTTGGCTTTCAGCGCCGCACGCACCGAGACTTCGGCAACGCGGAAGCCCAACATCGTGGTCCTCCTTGCCGATCAGTGGCGGGCGCAGGCGTTCGGTTTCGCCGGCGACCGGAACGTAAAGACGCCGAACCTCGACCGGATGGAGCGGCAAAGCGTCAACTTCATCAACGCCCTTTCCAGTGTGCCGGGGCGCCCCAGAAATGTTTCCATACCAACGGAGGCACCCTTTCTTAGCCCCTTGTTGGGACCGCCACAAAAGGCGTGTGGCGGGATTCATTTTCAGCTCCTTTATTTCGCACGGTTGGCTGCCTTGTCCCTGTTGATCTTCCGGATGTCGGGAACCACCGTGTTGCTCTGTGGTTTTCCGTGTGTGCTGCGCCCTTCGGCGACATATTTTTCCAGCAGCCTGGTTAGCCGCGCCACAACTTCGGGATGCTGCGCTTGCAGGTTGATCTGCTCCCCGATGTCCTTGCTCATGTCGTAAAGCTGTATCGAAGGCAGGCCTTTCGCTTTGGCCGCAGTGTCGAGCGGGGCGCTCCAGCCGCCCGAGCCGGGACAAAGTTCGAGTTTCCAGTTGCCCTGGCGGATGGAGAAGCGGCCATTGATGGAATGATGCACGATAGCCTCGCGCAACGGCCCCTGCGCGCGTCCCAGCAACGCCGGCAATGTGCTCACGCTGTCCTCGGCAGCATTGTCCGGCAGCCTAAATTTCAGGATGTCGGCGCAGGTTGCCATGAAGTCCAGCAGGCATATGATCTGGTCGCTGCGCGCGCCGGCTTTGATCTTTCCGGGCCACCTGGCGATGAATGGAATGTGGTGGCCGCCGTCCCAAATGTCCGATTTTGTGCCGCGAAAGACGTAACTGGGATTGTGCCCTTTCGCCAGCAAGGCAGGATAATCCGCTTGGGGTGCACAGCCGTTGTCGCTGGTGAAAATGAGAAGCGTATTGTCAGCCAATCCGTTGCTTTCGAGCGCTTTGATAACCTCGCCCACCCCATGGTCGGTCTCCATGACGAAGTCGGCGTATGGATTGAGCCCGCTTTTGCCCTGCCATTCTTTCGTCGGGACGATGGGCGTATGCGGCGCAGACAACGGCAAATAAAGGAAGAACGGCTTGCCGGCTCTGGCGGCGGCGGACCGCTGTCCGATGTACTCTACAGCTTTGCCGATCAGGGTAGGCAAGACATCCTCGGCCTCGAAGCCCGGGGCCGTCGGGCCGCGGCGAGTCTTGTTCTTTTCCTTGCCCAGCATCATCGGGAAATCCTTCTCTTCGGTAGGTAAAACGGCTACATGATCATTTTCGATAAAGGTGTAGGGAACCATGTCGAGCGAGGCGCTGATACCAAAGTAATAATCAAAGCCCACGCTGTTCACGCCGTTGGCAATCGGCTTGGAATAATCCACGTTATGCACTTGGTCGCTGGTTTCGATATCGAGTTCGGTTACCTCTTTGCCCGGCAGTTTCACCCAGTCCATCCCCAAATGCCATTTGCCGATGCATGCGGTGTGGTATCCGTTTTGCCTCAGCATATCCGCCACCGTCATTCGGCCCGGTTCGATCAGCCGTGGGCTCAGGCCGCCCAACACACCCGCCTGCAACCTGGACCGCCAGTTGTAACGGCCGGTCATGATCCCATAGCGGGTGGGGGAGCAGACAGCCGAACTGGAATGGGCCTCGGTAAAGACCATGCCGCCGGCAGCCAACTTGTCCATGTTGGGGGTGACGATCTTACCGTTTGGGTTCAGGGAGCTTACATCGCCATAGCCCAGGTCATCGCAGAGGATGAAAACCACGTTAGGCCTTGCGGCATTGTCCGCCTCCATGGTTTGAGAACCGGCAAGCAAGAGAAATGCAAGACAGAGAATTTGTTTCATGGAAGGGCCACCTTTTTCAAATGTCGGTTGCGCATCAGAGCGTCAGCCGCAGTGTTACCGCCTGCTCGGGTACGAATTCTGCTCCTGATGTGAGGTCTCATGCCTACGACAGTCCGCCTGCGGCAACTGCCCAGAGCCCAGGAGTGATCGCACACGGGATTATATGTCCAGGCGATTTTACCGGATATGGAGTTTTCTCAAACGTTCATACCAGCGCGGCGGATTCATCTCCTGCTCGCGAAGAGTTCAGGCGTCCATCGCAGGATCCGGCGATGCACGGGTGATTCGGCTTGGCTTGAAGTTATACTTCTGATATCGATTAGGCTGACGGGGAGGCGTATAGGACCGCCCTGAGGGACCATTCCGATTCGCTGAGTTAGTACTTCCTCTGTGCGGCGAGCAGTTCCGGGACGGACGGATGACTCACAATCCGACCATCCACCGCCGGCAATACCGTAAAAGGAGAAACGATGAGACGCGCTCATTGGGTAACGGTCGTGACGTATCCGGCATTGGCAGGTGCCATCATCCTCGCTGCCCACGCGGCGGCGAGCCAGACGCCCCGCAACGCAGCGGCTGCCAGTGGGCCTTATCAGACGACATGGAACTCGCTTAGAAATATCCATACGCCTCAATGGCTTAAGGATGGAAAGTTCGGCATTTACACGCACTGGGGCGTATATTCCGTCCCCGCCTTCGGCCCGAACGCCACCTGGTACGCGAACAGCGTGTATACGAAACCGGATTCACCGCAACGCAAACACCACGAGGCGACCTACGGTCCCCTGGAAAAGTTCGGTTATAAAGACTTCATTCCCATGTTTACGGGCGAGAAATTCAACGCCGACGAGTGGGCGGACTTGTTCAAAAGAGCCGGAGCCCGTTTCGCGGGGCCGGTGGCGGAGCATCACGATGGTTTTTCCATGTGGAACACAAAGTACTCGGAATGGAACGCGGCAAAGATGGGGCCCAAAAAAGACATCCTTGGTGAGCTCGCAACGGCCATCAAAAAGCGTGATATGAAATTCGTCACGGCGTTCCATCATGCGGAAGAATGGTTTTACTTTCCGACCTGGGACAAGCGCTACGATTGCTCTGATCCCCGATTTTCCGGCTTGTATGGTCCGATTCATGAACCGGATGCCCTGCCCACCAAAGCTTTTCTCGACAAATGGGAGGGGAAGATCATCGAGGTAATCGACAAATACGATCCCGATTTCATCTGGTTCGATTTCGGCTTGCAGTTGATCCCTGATACCTATAAGCAGCACATGCTGGCGTACTACTACAACAAGGCGGCTGCGGAGCAAAAGCAAGTGGTCGTGACATACAAGAGCCACCACCTGCCTCCCGGCGCCGGCCTGGTCGACCTGGAACTGGGACAGGAAAGTGATTTGACCTACAACGAGTGGATCACCGATTCCACGGTTGACGACGGGCAGGCATGGGGGTATGTCAAGGATGCCGGTTTCAAGACGGTGGACAATCTGGTCGACAACCTTGTCGATCGCGTCAGCAAGAACGGATATCTCTTACTGAACGTCGGCCCGAAGCCGGATGGCACCATTCCGGAGGAGGCTAAGGAGCGGCTGCTCGATATGGGGAAGTGGCTCCAGACCAACGGGGAAGCGGTGTACGGAACAACGCCTTGGGTGGTCGCCGGGGAAGGTCCGACCAAACTGGAGGGTCCGAGAGCCACCGGGATCAGGGGATTCAACGAGCAAAACAAGCTGCGTTATACCGCGCAGGACGTCCGTTTCACGGCCAAAAACAACATCCTATACGCCATTGTCCTGGACTGGCCGGGCGACAAGGCAGTCATTAAAAGCCTGGCTCCGAAAGGAAGAAGCTGGGCCGGCTTATATCCTTCTGAAATCGCTTCGATCACGATGCTGGGAGACGGTAAAGAGCTTCGCTGGGAAATGACGAAGGAAGGACTTGTTGTGGAGAGCCCACGCACAAAGCCGTGTGATTACGCCTTCGTGTTCAAGATTGTTCGCAAGAACCCCGTCTGAGCGCGAGCAAGCCGGCTTACCCACTCCGGAGGGCGAGAAGATACTCCCCACCTTCCAGCAAGCCGCTATCAAGGCCTTCGGTCCGATGCAGCCGCAACCATGATGATCAAGACTCACGCTGGAAAACGGAAGCCTTTTTCTCAAACGAAGTCCTTTCAATTGTGCGAGGGCGGGGGAGCCGTGGAAGGCGGCGCCGGCGTAACGGCTCTAGCGCGGGCGGTCCCCTTGGCGATAGGCTTGTGTTATGAATCATCCGGCTGCCATGAGTTCGCTCCGCATCACGGGCGGAATACATCTCCTGCCGGCGCGGCTAGTTTATCAACCAGCTGGAGGGGTTTCGAAAATCATGGAAAGATTGGGGACAGGCACCCGGTTTTGCTTATAGCCCCTTTTGTCGTTGACTCCCGGACCTCGACAAGCATAGAAATTCTCCTGGGCCTTGCAACCCGGAAATCAAATCGCCTATCCGCCAGATCGTCATGTGATTAGATGCTCGATGACGAGCATGAATTCGCGCCGGGCGTGGACCGGGTGGGAACGGATTTGCCCGCGCCTCTGCAAGTCGCGTCCGACGGCCTCTATACGAAATGCCCTGAGATAAAAGGAAATTCCTATGCGCCGAAATAGCTCGGAAAGCCACTCTGAGTCCGCCAGGTACTTCCGGATTTTGACGTCCGCGCTGGCAATCGTGCTGGGCACCCTAGCCGCCCCGGAGCGTTCCTCGTGCGCGCCGCCGATAAGGCCCAATATCATCTTCTTTCTTTCCGACGACCTCGGTTACATGGACATCGGAGCGAACAATCCGAAGACCTTTTACGAAACTCCGAACATCGATTCCCTGGCCGCCCGCGGCATGAGATTCACCGCGGGCTATGCGGCATGCCCGGTCTGCTCTCCCACGCGTGCCAGTATCATGACCGGCAAGTATCCGCCGCGCACAGGGATCACCAACTTCATCGCCGGAAAGCTCAGCGGCAAGCTCCTCCCGGCCCCCAACAAGGAATATCTTGCGCTGGAAGAGGTAACGCTCGCCGAAACGCTGCGCGACGCGGGCTATGCCAACTTTTTCGCCGGCAAATGGCACCTGGGAACCGGGGACTACTCACCGAACGCCCAGGGTTTCGGGCCCGGCCTGACCGGAACCGGGCAGTTTTATTACCTCTCCGGCGAGGCGCTGTCCAACCCGAAGGACGATCCCAAGACTACCGACCGCATCGCCAACGAGGCGGTGCGCTTTATCGAGGCAAATAGGGATAGGCCCTTTTTCGCCTACCTGCCGTTCCTCGCGGTGCACATTCCTATCGGCGCGCGACAGGAACTTGTGGCCAAGTACGAAAGCAAGAAGGCCGTCGCCCCGCCCGATGCCTGGGGCCGGGAGCGGGAGCAAAAGGTTCGCCTGGTGCAAAACCATGCCGCTTATGCCGCCATGCTCGAGCAGATGGACACAGCCATCGGCCGTGTCCTTGCTGCAGTTGACCGGTGCGGGCTTACGGAACGGACGATCGTTGTTTTCATGTCCGATAATGGAGGACTCTCTACGGCCGAAGGCCACCCCACATCCAACCTTCCCCTTCGCGGAGGCAAAGGGTGGCTTTACGAGGGAGGCGTTCGCGAGCCCTGGATTATTCGCGCCCCCGGGATCACCAAACCCGGCGGCATATGCGACACCCCGGTCATCAGCAACGACTTTTACCCGACCCTTCTGGAGTTGGCCGGCCTGCCGCGGAATCCGAAGCAGCACCGGGACGGGGTGAGCCTCGCGCCGCTGCTCCGTGGCCGCAGCCTCAAGCGCGGACCGCTGTATTGGCACTACCCGCACTACAGCAATCAGGGGGGTGCGCCTGCCGGCGCGGTGCGTGACGGCGACTGGAAGCTCATCGAGTGGTATGAAGACGGCAGCCTGGAACTTTACAATCTGCGCAAAGATCCCGCCGAAAAGAACAACCTCGCCTCCGTCCATCAGGGGAAAGCCAGGCAACTTCGCGCCAGGCTTGCCGCCTGGCGCGCCGATGTGAATGCGCTTATGCCCACCCCGATCCCGTAAATGGAGCGGTCCCATCGGCCTGAGGGAAGGTATGAGTAAGGCCAGGGCATTAAGGAGTTGGTCAGGATTGAGGAATATCCTGTTTGCCGCCAGATCCAGACTTCGTTGCCTTGCCTTTCTTTGAGAGGGGCGCGCCGGGCTTTGTCGTCGGTGGTGAATCCGCGCCCGCTGATGATTGCGGTCTTCTACTGTGCTTGTCCTTTCGGCTTTCTCACATGTAGCTTAACACGGACGCACTGGAACCAACCAACAACGAGTCCTCTGCGCGAACCCTAAGAACAGCGTTCGGGGAAAGTGATCGGGTGCTAAGGCGCACCATCCCTCAGTTTCCCAGATCGCGCCTTCGCGGGAGCAAAGGGGCTATCGTTGGGATAGAATCTTCAACCAGTCCTCTCCTACTGCGGTTTCAGGAAGCCCATCCCTGTATTTTGATATGCAGACGATCGCTGCAGTCTAGCGCCCGACAAGCCGGCGCCGCGACCCAGGAACACTGCCTACCGGCTCAATTTCAGGGGGGGTAGGAAGTTCTCCATGACCCAGTGTTCAAACACTCCGCCTTTGCCTGCTGCGCCTTGGCCTTGGGCAAATATCATTTTCCCCGACGGATGCCAAGCGACTTCACCCAGCTTCGGATGGCTGGACGGCGCGTCGGCGATTTTCTTGGATGCCCCCCCCGTTGCTCCGACAATCCAGAGCTCGGCCCTGCCATTGGGACCATTGGCCGCATCCTGCAGGACATAGGCGATTTTCGTACCATCGGGCGAGAAGGCCGTATTCGGAGTTCCACTCATAGGGCTGCCAGGACCAAATTTACGGCTTGGACCGGCCTCGGCCAGAGTATGAATTGTTCCATCAAGGACGGAATACATCTGCAATAAGGTAGGGGTGCGCCAGAAATCCTTATCCAGCGACGCGGCTCAGGTGTAAAATCCGGCTGCGGTCGAGACCCAAACGTCGAAGTCAACATATTACCTTTTATCAGCATCTGAGGGAGGGCACTCGTGAAGGCGCGACGGCGGCCGGATCAGATGCCTGACAAGCGAAGAGGCAGCTCATCCTTCCTATCCGTTATCCGTAGATCGCGCCCGAGGCGCTAATCGTGATGGTCATGCTATTCATGGCGACAAGCCATTAATTGAGGAAGCGCGGCGTTCCCCAGTAGCGTTCCAAATCGTTCATGCCTGACAAGCGAAGAGGCAGCTCATCCTTCCCGTCCGGAAATGGCCGATCGCTACGGCTGGACCTATAACCACGCGCCGATGCTCGCCTACTGGAACGGCAAGTTCTACCTCGAATACTTGAGCAATCCTTTTGGGGAGCATCTTCCGCCCGGCCA
>Ga0315279_10002372_pt1 | contig 28472 bp, 24 predicted proteins | sample YL17G06_20_MG_FD_203694 | JGI IMG/M metagenome (GOLD analysis project Ga0315279, IMG submission 203694) | Sediment microbial communities from Yellowstone Lake, YNP, Wyoming, USA - YL17G06_20 | ecosystem: Environmental > Aquatic > Freshwater > Lake > Sediment | place: USA: Wyoming | collected... | reverse complement strand
CACTCCCGGAACCTCTTATGAATACGAAGGCAAGCAGTATGCACAGCAGACCAAATGTTACAAATGCCCACGGCCATCCGAGCGATGCGCCCAAGAACCATGCTATAGTCGGGGTTAGCACGACGCCCAGGGTTCCTCCGACGCCGTGGAGTCCCATTGTTTCTGAAACTTTGCCCTTGAAAGCCTTGGAGATCAGAGAGTTTGCTGTGGGGTGGTAGAGGCTTGCCCAAGCAGCCATCAGGATTAGGGCAATAGCGTAGACAATGATCGAACTCGTGAACCCTGCAGCAATCATGATGAACGTGGACAGCCCAGCAAAGGCTAGAGAGACCGTTATCGTTTTTGACTCACCAATCTTATCGCCCAATGGCCCTCCTACCAGTGCTCCAACGCCATAGACTAAAGAGGCTACCATTGACACAAAGCCTATCTCGGCTTTCGAGACATTCAAATCGCTCATGATCAATGAAAGCAATGGTGGCGCAATCACGAAAAGTGAGTGGTTGAAGGAGTGCGCTGCTCCCAACAACGCGATGTGAATCCGTTTGTTCGACTGCTGTTCCATTAATCTTCGTCTTCTCAATTTCTTGAAGGCTATGGAAGGGAGTATTCTTTGCAGGTGATTTAATAAATCCTTAGCTCCAAGCGAAGATGGTCTCAACGGATAAAAAGTGGAAAAAGATGGAAGTGCAGTCGCGCTCGTGCGTCTATTCAATCTCTTAGGAAATAGAAAAAAAGGGGGATTGTGTGGTCCAAAGATTCATGGGTAGGTTTTTCCGTAGCTCTTGCACACCATGTAGTAGTCTTTGATGTCAACTTTGTAGTCGCCGTTTATGTCGCAGATCGGGTCCCACTTTGGATGTCCCGGGAATGAACCGTAAGCTTTGCCGACTGCATAGACGTCTTTAATGTCCACTTTTCCGTCGTGGTTTATGTCCTCCAAAAGGCCGCGTTCAGGACAAAATGTGACCTGAAGATCTTCTGTTAGAGGATGGAACAATGAAGACGTCACATTGAGTGTTATGACGTTTGTTGCTCCTTCTAGGACTATTTGGTATGGAGCTGGCCTCGACGTCCATGTGCCGTTCGCCCCTCCTACCAAGCGGACTTGCAGGCAAGTGAAGTTCGTCTCCATGCGCACCCTTACGTAGGCTGTGGTCTGTTTGGCGTAGGTCTCCAAGAACCTGCCAGTTCCCATCGCGTAGAGAAACGTGCAGTTTTCATCAACCTCTGGAACGAAGTGCTCATAGTGTGTCTCTATTTCGAAGTGTTCGAAGGGAGCCGGTGAGATCGTCCAATTGATCATTGGCCAATCCCCAATTATCGTTGGGTAGACTTTGGTGTCATATATCCAGTCTAATGAGGTTCCATTCTTTTTGACGGTGATGTTTGTGGCGTTTGTGGGAATTGGGTATTCCATCGCTACTGTCTGGTAACCCAGGTTTATGAAAGGATATACGCCGTCCACTCTTGCCAAAACTCCGGCAGGTTCACTGACTGACGTGAGGGTAACGTTGATGTATTCCAATGGCATCAGAAGTGTTGGAGTTGGGATAGGGTTGGCGAAAGCAACAATATCTATTTGTGCACAAGGTACAAGTAGAATCACGAAGATCAACGTGAACAACGCAGAACAAGCTGCCTTCCTTTTCAATTTCCTTTCCTCCTTTTCATACACAATTAAACAATAGATACAGCAAACATATACATTTTGCGCTTCACTCCACTCTCCCGTGAACCACGCGCACGGGCCGTCCAAGAGAGACAGCGCTGGCTTGTCCCTAAATGGGTTAATTAGGGGTGTGCATAATTCTATTTTTGGTAATTTGTTGCGATTTTACTGTCAAAATAGACGAAATCAAATAGTGCACACCCCTAAGAGAATAACTAATAGTGCTACAAGTCAGATTACTTTCAATCCCTCGCTATTCCTCCTCGACTAGCAGGTTCAATATTCTCAGTGTGTGTGAAACACAGTTTAGGCATTTCGGATTAGCTAGAGCTTTTCCATAGCGTCGTTGGTTGAAGGAATGAGAATGTTTGATGTCTTTTGTGGCGAGGTTGAGGCGGCTCCGATGATGCGCGAGTGCCCTGTGAACGTGGAGTATAGGCTTGGGAGGGTGGTGGAGTTTGTGCGTAATGAGTTTCTTGTGGGTGAGCCGATTGATGACGGAAAGGCTACAGCGTAGCAGGAATAAGAAGTATACTATGGCTACGATGATGACTGATCAGCCGAATTCTCCCACAAATCAGTTTCTCGTTAATCTGAAGTGTAAGGTGGATTGGGCTGGTTTGTGACTGTAAAAAAAAGGGTGATTGTTGAGAGTTGTTGGTTGGCGTGGGCTGTTTTTCTGTGTTTTTTGACTTGGGCTTATTCGGTCTGGTTTGGAGGGGCGTGGGTGATGTCTAATATGTTTTTCCCCAGTTAGCGCCGAGGAATGATAAGTCTTGGACGTCGATTATACCGTCAGTGTTCAAGTCGGCTCGAAAATCGTAGTTTGCTTCGCCGAATGCGGCTCCCCAATGGACCCCCATAAGGGACAGGTCAAGGACGTCGACTATACCGTCTCCATTTATGTCTGCTGTGTAGTATCTTGCTCTCAAGGAATAGAGTCCGACGTGAACCCATGGACCGCCGAAGAGTCCGCCTGTGTTGCCTGATTCGCAACAGAGGTCAACTTTTTCGAGTTTGAAGTTGACTATGCTGAATGATGGGTTTGGTGCTGTGACTGAGTTTAGTCGACTTATGGCTCTTTCGAGCAAGCCGTACACGTTGATTTCGAAATAGTGTCTTCCGTTTGCGTCCCACTCGATGTCGTATCCGTTTCCGTAGAGGCTTCGCATCCAATCTAGAGCTACTAGGTAGTTCCAGACGTTTGAGGATGGGTCTGTTTTTCTGGGAAGATCGTAGAGCCAAATGGTGTTTGCTCCGGTTCGCCAGAAGTACATTTCCATCAGGATTTTTCTGTTGATGCCTTTTTCGGCTATCCAAACGTCAAATTTCACTCCAGTCCAGCTTGCGAGTGGGACTCCAGTCGTTCCGCATGGCTGCTGAATTGAGGCTTCTAGCCAGAGGTTCCAGTTGGTGGCTAGGTCTACCTGAATCAAGCCCTGAGTTACGCCTTGGTCGAAGTTTGTTGCGAGCCAGATGCCGTCGAAGCCTCCGTGGTCTTCGCATTGCATTATGACGACGCCGTCGGTGTTCCAGTGAACATAACTGTATTGATCTTCGCCGACGCGCCGGCCGCTACTAATGTTCCAGTTCCAGACGTATGGGTCCCAAGTGGTTGGGTATGCTCTGAGAAGGCCGGAGTTCCATGTGCATTCGTCTCCGCGTCTGGGAGCGCTGGCGAGAGCCTGAGAAACAAGTGCGGGTAATATTAGCGCGATCAGTGCCAAGACGGTGAGCATTTGTCTTTTCATTTTTCGGTTCACTCTCCTGTTTCTGGTTTTATTTTAGGGTGGAGATTGTGCCTGCGATGAGCAAGCTCCATACTCCACTGAATTAACGGGGAAGAAGTACAGAATAGTCTCTTCCTCAGAAGGCAGATTCATGTTTTTGGTGGATTACACTCTTAAGTTTTGTGGCATTTTTGGTGGATAACTCCCGCCTTTATGAAAAGCAGAGTTGCTCTTTGAGCCGCAAAAACAAACCTCGTAAAGAGAATTGCAGTTTAACGAACCCTAAAAATTATAATAGCCCTTACGCATAACTTAGGCATTAGTGTCGTAAATGAGCAACAGGGAAAAATACCCGTATTTGAGTTTTAGGTTCCTCGTTGAGATTCAGGGTTTGATCGTTGGGGGCTTTTCGGAAGTCACGGGCCTCCAGGCAGAGACTGAGGTTGAAACTATTGAAGAAGGGGGTGTCAATGATTATGTGCACAGATTTCCCAAGAAAACAAAATATCCAAACCTTGTTCTTAAGAGAGGGATTACAGATTCGGATGCGCTCTGGAAATGGCATCAAGAAGTTGTTGGCGGGAAGATAAGTCGAAAGTCGGGTTTTATTATTTTGGTAGACAGTGAAGGAAATGAAAAATGGAGATGGCATTTCGTTCAGGCGTACCCTGTGAAGTGGGCTGGTCCAGACCTAAAAGCTGACAGCAGTGCTGTGGCTGTCGAATCTTTGGAGCTTGTCCACAATGGAATAACAAAGGCGTAGAGAATGTCAAACTTCAAAACTCAAATTGGGTTGATCGACAGAAAATTCGCGCAAAGAATAATTAGCAAACATGCCACTTTTCTTGTTCATAGACCTCACGTGGATTTCAAGAAGAGAATATCCACTCTTTCGGATAAGCTAAACCTCGTCTACGCCTTCCCTCTAATGGTTATAAAGCGAAGTTTGTTGCTCTTGGAGAGAACTCGAACGGTTGCTCCTACCAGGAACATTCGTGCTTTAGTAAACGTGTATTTTAAGAATAGATTCCCACCTAATCTGTACTTGATTTCTCTTGACGAGTCCCTAACGAGGATGTTTGAGGCGTGGAATAAACTCACGTTCGATGAAGCTTACTCATTTCCAGAGAAGACCTGGCGGCATCAACAAAGGACGGCTTCCTCTCATCCAGTAAAGACAACTCCGCTGGCAGAACAGAGACAATTCTCACCGCTTATACGTGTGATCCAATTTTTGAATGTACATCCCAAAGGCTTGGCCGTGTCGTTGAATGCACTGTCATCTTGGGAACCTGTATTGTCTAAGTTTCAAGCTATCTTCTCGCATAAGACCATTACTGAAAAAGAGATCAGACGCTTCTCAGAAAAGGTTTCACATTACCCAAACCAGAGCATGCTCCAATCGTTCGTTGGTAGGCGGATCCATTCAGAAAAAGCTGCAGGAACTCCTTTTCATACCCCTTTAGGCGCTGAGACTGGGCTCGTCATGGTGACGCAGGGAAAACAGCCCGTATCTATGTATGAATATGCCCCTGCAGAACATGTTATAAGAGCATACACACAAATAATAAAAGAAAGAAACAAACAAATCGTAGAAAAAGAAGAGGTCATTTCTAAGCCCAAGCCAACGTCTCCAATTGACATAAATCGTCTCGCTGACCAAATCTACCGTCTGATAGAGCGAAAAGCGAGAATCGAAAGAGAAAGAAGAGGATAATAATGCTAGCGAAAGCGTATTTGATGAACAAGAAAAACGAGTCCAGAGTACCTTTCTTATTCAATCCCAACGAGGTTACCATTGAAAAGACCAACCAGTACGCAGAGACAAGCATTCCTGGTCTTCCCTCTTCAACCTTCCAGTTCGTAAAAGGTGGTGCAAGAACATTGACCATGGACCTGTTCTTTGACACCTATGAGCAGGGGAGGGATGTGCGCGGTTACACGGACATGATTACAGGGTGGGATTCTGGAAGTTCGGAAGCGAAAGGACTCATGGACATTGATTCCGACCTTCACGCCCCACCAATCTGCCTCTTCGTATGGGGATCATTCGTTTTCCAGTGCATAATAGAACGAGTAACCAAGAAATTCACGATGTTCCTTCCCGACGGCATCCCAGTCAGAGCTACGTTGAACATTACGTTAAAAGAATACAAGGATATCGAAACCCAACTTAAAGAGACCAAGTTTCAATCCGCCGACAGAACCAAGACATGGCACGTGAAGCAAGGCGACACCTTATGGTTCATCGCAGCACAAGAATATGGAGACCCTGACCTCTGGAGACCTATAGCTGACCTGAACAAGATTTACAACCCGCGCTTGCTAAAGCCTGGGATGGAACTCGTCATTCCTCCGCTGGAGTGAAAAAGAGAATGACGTTCGCGGACTTTTCAAGGAAATATGATTCTTTCGGTGTTCCAAGCTTCAAGGTAAGCGTTGACGGACAAGACATTTTGAGAAAACACCTAGTCGAAGTCATAAGCGTAACCTTCGAAGATGCGCTAGATGTATCGCACAGGTTCGCCTTCACAGTCAACGATCCAGAGTTTAAGTGGCTTGACAGCAGCCTTTTTGAACCCGGCAAAATCGTTGAAGTCAAAATGGGTTATCGCGACAAACTCTCCACGATGATAGTGGGCGAGATTACGTCTTTAATGCCCAGTTTCCCACCAGCTGGCAGCGGTGCGCCCCAAATAGAAATCAGCGGTTACGACCTATTCTATCAGTACACACGGGCGAGCAAGAACAAGACTTGGAAAAACAAGCAGGACAGCGAAGTAGTTGAGGAAATCATAAAAAGTGGCCCAGTAAAGAACAAGCTAACACCGCACATCGAAAGGACTGACGTTGTCTTTCCCGAAACTGTTCAAAATGGCGAGACGGACTACGCATTCATAAAAAAACTGGCCGAACGGAACTTCTTCGAATTCTCAATCAAAGAGAAAGATGTCTACTTTGGATCGCCGGAAAAAAACAAGACGCCAATAATAACGCTAGAGTACGGCAGATCCCTTCTAAGCTTCAATCCTGAACTCAACACTGCAAATCAAGTGAGTCAGGTTATCGTGAGGGGTTGGAACCCCATCGCCAAGAAAGAAATTGTAGGAAAATCAAAGAGTGCCAAGGGCGGAGAAGGGCAGAGCGGCGGAGAGATGATGGCTAAAATCTACGGCACAGTGGAACAGAGAGTCACAGATAAGACCGTGTCCAGCCAACAAGACGCTGACAATCTTGCCAATTCCATCTTCAACAAACTATCCGTCGGTCTCGTTCGAGGAAGTGCCGAATGCATTGGAATACCAGAAATTAGAGCGGGAGCCACCATTATTCTGAAAGGGTTGGGCAAAAAGTTTAGCCAAAAATACTTCATAGAAAGGTCAACGCACAGTATTAGCAGTTCTGGTTATAAAACGACATTTAGTGTGAGAGGGGATATAACATGAGCCTTAGCGACCAGTATGGTGGGGGAGAACAAGGGAAGAACGTTGGTGTCGTTGTTGGCATAGTAACCAACAACAACGACCCTGATCATTTGGGAAGAGTCAAGTTAAAGTTTCCTTGGAGAGATGACACTGACGAAAGCAACTGGGCCCGCGTTGCCACGTTGAATGCTGGAAACGACAGAGGCACCTATTTCCTTCCCGAAGTAGGCGATGAGGTGCTAGTAGCCTTTGATCACGGAGACATAAGCCAACCCTACGTGATAGGCTCTCTTTGGAACGGCAAAGACAAACCACCAGAATCAAACCAGAATGGCAAAAACGACAAACGGATGATAAAGTCAAGAAGCGGCCACACGTTCATTTTAAACGACGCGCAAGGAAGCGAAAAAGTTGAGATTCGCACAAAGTCAGGTCATCAGATAATTCTTGATGACTCCTCGGGCAGCGAGAAAATCGCGATTAAGGATAAGACAGGAAGCAACTCGATAGTCATAGATTCGGCGCAGAACAGCATCAGCATGTCAAGCCAGATGAAAATAACCATAGAGGCTCAGATGATAGCGATTAAGGCTGGAGCTACTCTGGACCTAAAGGGCGGGATAGTTAAAATAAACTAGGAGGCTGAGAGTGATGCCGCCCGCAGCAAGAGTCGGAGACCCAACTGGTCACGGAATACCCCTGTCGCCTGGACCTGGAAGCTCCAACGTTTTGATCGGAGGAAAACCCGCATGGCGAGCAACCTCAGATTTTCACAGTTGCCCATTATTCAGCGGCCCTGTTGCACACGTTGGAGGCGTGGTCACGATGGGAAGCACAACAGTGCTCATTAACAATTTGCCAGCTGCACGAGTTGGAGACGTGATTGGAGAAAGCACTCCGAACACTATTGCTGCTGGGTGCCCCACGGTAATGATAGGTTAAGGTGAACGTGCATGGTTAAAGAGTTTTTAGGAGTTGGTTGGAAATTCCCCGTCGGCCTTGATGACTCAAGGAAGATTGCTATGTCAAAGTACGAAGAGGACATTCAAGAGGCAATATGGATCGTCCTCAGCACAGCCAAAGGTGAAAGAGTTATGCACCCAGATTTCGGCTGCGGAATCCATGAAATGGTGTTTCAAACCATAAACACGGCTACCTTGAGCTTGATAGAGTTAACCGTGCGGGAAGCTTTGACCATGTACGAGCCGAGAATAGAACTTGTCAAGGTAAGCGTGTCCGCAGAAGAAGCGCAGTCAGGCAAGCTTCTTATCAGCCTCGATTACCGTGTGAGGTCAACGAACAACCAGTTCAACATGGTTTACCCATTCTACGTAAGGGAGGGAAAATAAACAATGTTAGCTCCCAAAATCGACGAGAGAAGTCAAGCCGAGATTCTGAAGCAACTTGAGGAACTGGCTTCGAAGTACGTGCCCACGTGGATCGACCGAAGCGACGCGGGCTATGCTTTGCTGCAGATTTTTTCTTGCATGATGGAGCACTTGGTGGATCAGTTCAACAGGGTACCTGACAAGAACTTCATAGCCTTTTTCAAGATGCTTGGAACAAAGCCTCTTCCAGCTCAACCCGCGAGAGCGCCGATAGAGTTTCTTCTGAGTGAAGGAACCCTAGAAGACACTTTGGTTCCGGCGGGAACTCAAGTTGCCACTTCAGCGAAAGATGGAAATCCTGCCGTCATCTTTGAAACCGAAAAAACCATGATGGCCACGGTTTCCAAACTCAAAGCTGTGTACTCGGTTGATCCAACCCTTGATCAAGTTTATAATCACACAGGTGAGCTTGGCAATGGTCAAACCTCGGAGCTGTTTAAGAGTTCGCCGTCACAAGAACACGCGCTCTATTTGGGTCATGACTCACTTTTCAATCTTAAAAAAGGCGTCGGCAAGAGCCATGTGAGCATTATACTCGACGTTGTGACCACTGAAGGAAGTCTGAATTCGCAGAAAGTTGCTTGGGAGTACTGTTGGCAAGATTCGCCGAATGATAAAGGCGATTGGATAGAATTTGAGAAGGTAAGTCGGGAAAGGCTGAATGATGGTACCGAAAAAGTTACATTGGAAAAAACTAATGCTAAACCGACAAAAAAGAAGACTGTCGACGGGAGAAGCACGTTTTGGATACGCGCCAGACTAACAGAAGATCTTGCTAAGGATTTGCCAGATTTACCAACGTTGAATTCAATCCATGCCCATATTGTGAACGAGGTACGCCCTGACTTGGCATTCTGCAATGACGTCCCTATCTATCTGAACAGGTCATTCTATCCTTTTGGCAGTCAGCCTAACACTTTTGACACCTTTTACATCGGGAGTCAAGAGGGATTCTCGAAAAAAGGCACCAAGATTCAGCTTCATTTTACACTGAGCAAAGTTGGGCGTGGAGTGGCGCTGCTGATTTCTTGGGAGTACTGGGATGGGACAGGTTGGAGCAGACTTGAGGAAGCAGACTACACCTTCGAAGATTACGACTCTCCAGGTGTTGTTGAAGGTACCTATGACAAGATGATTGAATTCCCATGTCCGCCAGACATCGCGCCTACTCAAGTTAACAGCAAAGAAAACTATTGGATAAGGGCACGCATAGTCAGTGGAAATTATGGTCTCTATATTCCGAATGACGGATTCACTCACACTCCTCCCATAATAACGGACGTAAGAATATGGAATCTCAGTGATCCAGTGAAACTGCAGTCCTGCTTGGCGAAAAACAATCTTCGGCTCTCAGACTTCAAAGACTCAGGTAATTTTAAGCCTTTCCAGCCATTGGAAGACAAAACTCAGACGGTTTACCTCGGCTTTGACAAGTCGTTCGCCAATGGTAGAATCAGCCTTTTCATCTCATTAGAGAAGCAGGAATACCTTGAGAACAAAAAGCCGCGAATAACGTGGAGCTATTTGCGAACTAGCCGTGGCAAAGAAGAGTGGGTCCCGCTAAAGGTGCTTGACACCACTGATAACTTGACTGAAAGCGGCACTGTCGAGTTTTTGGGCCCCAGCGACATGGATAAAGCTTTGTGGCTTGGGCAAGAGCTTTACTGGCTTCGGGCTGAAGTCACTGAAATCAAGTTTCAGTCTTTCGACGAGACAGCAGGCAACTTTCTCGCTGACCGCGTCAAGGAAGCAACTCCGGCAAAATTGTCCATCATAGACATTCTTCTATCGCAGAGAATAAACTATCAGCGGTATAAGACTAGACGAGCCAGTGACATACCGCTGATTCTAACTGGACCGTGTACTCCTGAAACTATCTTCCATCCAAAATTCACAACTCCCGAAGCGGTCAAGGGAGTTCCCGCTGCGCCTAAAGTTAAGGCAATACATGTGAACACAACGTGGGCTGTTCAAGCGGAAACAGTCAACGATGAAATCTTGGGCTCAAGCGACGGAACAGCAACTAAGTCTTTTTCCTTGAGCCGCGCACCTGTAATTTTCGAGAATGTCTGGGTTCAGGAACCATTTAAGCCAGAAAATGAACCAAGTGAAAACGTAACTGTCACGGATACAGGTGAAGTATGGGTCAGATGGCATGCCGTGGAGGATTTCTTTGGCTCGGATGGACAAAGCAGGCACTACACAATTGACAGCGCATCCGGCCAAATAACGTTCGGGAATGGCGTGAAAGGCATGCTGCCCCCCATTGGTGGAAGAATCAAAGCCACCTACCAGATTGGAGGTGGAACAAAAGGCAACATCGCGGCGGGTGAAGTGAAAAACCTAATCACTTCAATCGCTTCCATTGATAAAGTCGTTAATCCTGACTCAGCTCAAGGGGGTGCTGACACCGAAAGCTTGGAGAGAATCTTGCAGAGAGGTCCTAAGCGAATTCAGCATCGTCAGCGTGCTGTGGCGAAGGAAGACTATGAATGGCTGGCGAAAGAGGCTTCAGGGGCTGTAGCACGTGCAAAGTGCATTCCCAACTTTAGCGACGCGGGAGAAGAGAAGCCTGGTTGTGTTTCCGTCATCATAGTTTCTGAGGGCAAGGAAGACAGACCTGAAGCTTCTCCTGAACTAGTGCGGGTTGTGGAGAAGTATCTGAGAAGTCGGAGTCCTGCCTCGCTTTCGAATTTTACCGTAGCAGGCCCCACGTACGTAGGAATCTCCGTTAAGGCGGAGCTGTACGTTGCATCCATGGATTCAGCGTCTGGTGTAAAGTTCAAGGCGATGGAGAGGTTGGCGGCTTTCTTGCATCCTCTGTACGGGGGTTACGATGGGAAAGGCTGGGGCTTCGGAGAAATGCCCTGCAACTCCGACATCTTGGCACTTCTCCAGAAAATTCCGGAAGTTGACCATGTAGAAGAATTAAATGTAACTATGCGCGACGAAAAAACTGGAGAGTCTTTTGTGGTGAAAGATGCCATCAGTTTGCCTGGTTACGCGTTGATTTCTAGTGACATGCATCGCATAGAAGTTCGATGCACGGAGGTCGGTTGATAGATGGGATTGAAAGTTCCGAAACTCGATAGCGTAACCTTTGCCCAACTCGTCGAAGAAGCCATTAAGAGAATACCGCAGTATGCACCTGACTGGACAGACTACAATCTCCATGACTCAGGCATCACACTTATTGAACTCTTTGCATGGTTAGCTGAGATGCAGAGCTTCTACCTTGACCAGTTGACTGAAGACCACTATCGAAAATTCCTAGAACTCTTGGGAATCGAACTTGAACCAGATGAGAAACTCGAAGATGCCATAGTAAGGGCTCAAAGAGACCTTAAGAAACCATACAGAGCTGTAACCTTCGCTGATTTTGAATATCTAGCAAAAGAAACACCTGATGTGAAGATCGCTCGGACGAAAGCAATGTGGAATAAGGATAATAATACGGTTGAAATCATCGTCGTGCCAGAAGAGCACACTAATGCAACTGAAGAATTAAGAAACAAAGTTTGCTTGTACTTAGATAAACATCGTTTATTGACAACTTTGATGGAAGTGATTGATCCTGAATACGTTTTAGTTTCTGTTCAAGCAGTCATAAGAATAAAGCCTCTGGCTTCAGCCACTGAAGTGAAGAAACGAGTAAACGACATGCTGGAGATACTCTTTGATCCTCGACGAGGTTACAATGGTTCTGGGTGGCCCTTTGGAAGGACTGTTTACGCTTCTGAAATCTGCACGAGAATAGAGGATGTTGAAGGAGTAGACTGTGTCCAGACTTTGGTGTTATCTGCTAAGGGCAAAGTTACAAGCGGGAACTTGGAAATTGGAAGAAACGCGCTAACCGACTCAGGCGTGCACGAAATTAAGATTGTTGACTCTCAAGAACCCTGCAGAAGACAGGTGATTGTATGAGCGAAACCAAGTACAAGAGAATTGAAGTCACAGATAACTGGAGCTTAGACGAGAAGGCTGCTAAAAAGGAACAAATTGTGAAAATAGACAGCGGAATACCTGGTTGCATCTGGTATAGGCTTGTGTTGGATGCAGACGTTCCTGAAGACGCTCAAGCAGAGATATCTTATGCAATCACAGACGAAGACGTACAGGACACAAGCGAACTGCAAGACAAATGGTCTGAACCGCTAGTCAACCCGAGAGATGTCATGATCATCGGGCCAAGAGGAAGATATCTCCAGTTAAGAATCGTCGTTTCAACTAATGATAAAAACGATAGCGTTCCACCAATCAAGGGCATCAGGCTATACTATTCCCCAGCGACATACCTCAAGCATCTGCCTGCAGTTTATCAAGAAGACCCACTCAGCAGAGATTTTCTTGAAGAATATCTCTCCATTTTCGAAACAGTTCTGGCAAACCTTGAGAGTCGCATTGAAGATGTTCCCAGACTGTTTGATGTGAAAGAAACGCCTAACGAATTTCTTTCATGGCTTTCCACGTGGGTGGGGACTGTTAAAGATGAAAATTGGTCGGAAGGAAAGTGGAGAGAATTCCTAAGTCGTGCCGCTGAGCTCTACAAGTACAGGGGGACCAAAGAAGAGATCAATGAGATCATAAAAATATACACAGGCACACATCCGCTGGCCATCGTAGAGCGCGTGCTACTCAAGTGCACTAGTCCGTATTTAACAAAGGTTTTGAACCTACTGTTCGGAGGTCCATACTCCTTCTGTGTTCTGCTGGAGCCTGAACAAGTGAAAACCGAGAAGGATCGAAAAGTGGTTTTGAGGATAATTGAATCTGAGAAACCCGCGCACACTTGTGGCGGTTTTGCAATAATTGAACAACGAATACGGCTGAACTGGCATACATACCTCGGGAAAAACACTTGCCTGAGCGAACCTAAGGCAGAGATGATCTTGGGAAAAGCCATTCTATCACTGACCAGTGTTCTGCCTTCACCGCCTTTATCAGATAAAACTTTTAAATAAATTTCGAATAATAATCATAACTTGAATTGAGGAAGCAGAAATGTCTGAGGGAAATGGTGAAGTAAAAGATTACCCTTGTGAATCATATCCTACCTTCAAACGCAATAACTACTTTTACGGCAAACTGCTGTCAGTAGCCGACTTTCAGACAGAACAACAATACTACATCAACAAGCAGCGTCTGATAAATCGCCTCGTCCACGGTTCCGGCGTGATCTGTGGTCTAAAAGTGTTGAAAAGTGACCAGGTAGACCCAAGCAAACCTCTTGATAAAGATTCAATCCGTATTATGCCAGGTATTGCCCTAGATCCTTATGGACGGGAGATCGTGGTTCCAGTCCCCGTGGATATGAGCTTGGCAGAAAAACTTAAAGGTGCCGAGAGCCCTGCAGAGATTTTGATAAAATACGACTTCTGCACAGAAGAAAAAGCCCCCAAGGTTATGGAAGCGTCCAGCTGCAAACAAGAATGTTGCGACAGCATAATGAAGGAGAGCTATCAGATCATAGTAAACGCGCCAGAGAAGAAAGGGACAGAGACGCCTAAGCCTTCTGAAGACACATGTGCACAGTGGGACGTTTACCTTCAAGATCCACAGAAAGACGCGTTCTGTGTGAGACCCTGCTCAGAACCGAGTGGAGAAGAAGGCGTTTTCCTAGCCAAAGTTGAATTCAGCAACGTCAATGGCGTCATAAACGTTGAAAAGGTAAGCAACAGCAGAACAAACGTCTACAGCAATGACGTTCTATACAGACTACTGCTGTGCCTGAAAAAAGAGGAAGGCGATCTGTCCGACGCCATAGCTGAGTTGAAGAAAAAACCGACTTTTCCAAGAATCACCACCCTCAACTGGACGCACAATTACTCATGCAGGTCCATTAGGGAATGGGTGAAAATGTGCGGGGATGATCTCAAGATCACTTTCAGCATGCCCATGAAGAAAACCACCATCAACACCGATGTCCTAAGCCTCGTCCTCGAGGTCACTGTTGAAGCTCAAGAAAGCGAAATGAAAAATATATTCGCGCTATCTCGGGCTGTGATGGTTGAAGAGACTGAAAAGACTACTCCAGCAGCGACTTTCATTCAAAAAACTGACTTACCCGTAAAAATAAAGTCGGTCGATGATAAGGAAGTTGTTTTCTCGATATCCCCAACAAACCTTAGCAGCCTAAGAGTACTATTAAGCGATGAGTATTTACGAAACTTGATCGCCAAGAAACTAAGGCTCCGATTGCGCCTAATCGTTCAGCTTAAGGGAGACTTTGTGTTCGATGACAAAGGACGAAGATGTCTCGACGCCAACTTCTTGAGGGGTGAGCTACCCACAGGGAATGGCTGCGAAGGAGGACTGTTTGAGAGCTGGTTCAGCGTAGAAATTCCTGAAGTCCTTGAGCAACTGGAACTCTCCAACAAAATGAAGGCAACTCTGACAATTGCAGGAAAAACGATGGACGGCATGGTTGCAAAAGCAAGCGCAGAAGGAATCAAGATGGCAGACTACCAAAAATACACACCTGCCGATTTGGCGGTGAAGCTCGACATTCCAGAGGAGGCAGCTTCTGAAGCGATTTCAACCATTAAAGCCGCCGAAGACATAAGAGAACTGAACGAAGTAGACTATGATTCTCTGCAGAAGATGAAAGCTGAAGGAATCAATTCACGAGCAGATGTGGCTAAACTCAGCACTACGGAATTGTCGGCGAAGCTTAATCTATCCGAAGAAAAGGCAAATGCAGTAATTACGAAGGCAAAGCTGGCTACGCAGCCAGGGTAGATCGAAAGCTCCTTCCCAAAGGCAGAGTGAGACGAAAAAAGCGTTCAAGCTTAAACCACCTTGAATTCGAAGAATGGGCGGAATAAAGGTGACGCGACAATTATCCAGTGGTTCTGCAGCACAAAGTACCGACGATCGTCCACAAGGAGACGCTTGTTACACCAGCCTTGACTACGTTCTTGATGAACTAGCGAGAATTGACCTAATCATCTGTAAAAGAGTAAGCAAATGGCGGAAGCAGATCAAGAACAAAGACTTTCCTGGGCTTTACATATCTGAAGATGAAGTTGACTCGCTCTTAGCGAAAGAAAGCTCTGACGTTGAAGATTTGACTGAGATCGAAGTGCTAGAGCGCAAGATAGCCGAAAGAAAGCAGGCGAGTTTGCAAAAAGGCACGGAGTTCAGGCTTGAGCAAGTCAGAGAGCTATTCAGTCTTACTCCTTTTGAGCTTGACGCTGTACTGGTGGTTATGGCTTCGGAACTTGACCTAAAATACAGCAAGCTGTTCGCGTACCTGCAGGATGACATTACGAAGAAGAAGCCGACTGTTGGCTTGATCTTGAAGCTCTTCTGCAAATCCAAAGAGGAAGCGATTGATAAGCGGAGATATTTTGGTTATAGCTCGCCACTGGTCAAGAACCTCGTTCTTCATCTGGAAGATGGCGAGATTCCTCTTCTTGAAAAAGACGTTAAATTAGATGACAGGATCCTGAGTTTCTTGCTTGGCTCAAACGAGCTGGATTCGAATGTAGCTTCTTTTGCTTCGCTGAAACATCCTCGAAGAGGCTTCGACGAGTTAGCCTTGCCTGAAGACCTTGAGGGGCAGCTCCTTAAGCTGAACGAATTGAATCCTGCTTTGAAGCCTTTGTTCCTGCTGCGTGGTTCTTGCGAAATGCTGGAGGTTGCTGAGGCTTTCTGCGGCGAGGTTGGCTTTCCTCTTTTGATAGCGGATTTGGAGAAAACAAAAGCTGAAACTCTCGGGGTTACGAGTAGACTTCTTTTGAGGGAGGCAAGACTTCAGAGGGCCGCGTTGTACTTGGACAACTTTGACGTCATCAGCGAAGAGACAAAAAAGCTCTTGTTGGGAGAAATTGAAGAGTATGATGGCGTGGTTTTTGTTCCAAGTAAAATGGAGTTTAGTTTGAAGAGGACAACGATCAAGGTTGTCATTCCGAACCTGAACTATTTGGCGAGGCTAAGAATGTGGCAATCTCTTCTTGGCGAGTTTGAAGGAATTAGCGAGCTTGCAGCGAAGTTCAGGTTTGGCAGAAACAAGGCAACTGCCGCGTTGGAGTCTGCTAGAAACATTGCTTTGCTTAGGAATCCTGTTAACCCGAGTCTGACCCTTGATGACCTTTATGAAGGATGCAAAGCACATTCAAATTCCGTCCCTCTTACCTCGAAGATTATGCCGAGATACTCATGGGCGGATATGGTGTTGCCTGCTGATAAGACGGAACAGTTGAGAGAGGTCTGCAACTACGTGAAGCACTACGCCAAGGTCTATGAGGTTTGGGGCTTCGACAAGCACTCTCGCGGAAAGGGCCTCAACGTTCTGTTCTCTGGCCCGTCTGGGACAGGAAAGACGATGGCGGCTGAGATTGTTGCTCACGAGTTGAGGCTTGACATGTACAAGATTGACCTCTCCATGGTAGTTAGCAAATACATCGGGGAAACAGAGAAGAACCTGAACAGAATATTCAAAGACGCTGAAGAGTGCAATGCAGTCTTGTTTTTTGATGAGGCTGATGCCCTATTTGGTAAGAGAAGCGAAGTAAAAGATGCTCATGACAGATACGCTAACATTGAGATTAACTATTTGCTTCAGAAGATGGAGGAACACGAAGGCATTGTCATCATTGCAACTAACATGAGCAAGAACGTAGACGATGCGTTCCTGAGAAGAATGAACTTCATCGTGGAGTTCCCATTTCCAAACGAAGAATATCGGTTTGCCATATGGAAAAAAGTGTTTCCGGAGCAGACGCCTCTGGATAAGATCGACTTTGCTTTCCTTTCAAAACTGCAGATTAGCGGAGGTAACATAAAAAACATAGCGCTTACCGCGGCGTTCCTGACAGCAGAAGATTCGAACAAAGTGAAAATGGCGCACATCGTCAAGGCTGCAAAGAGAGAATTCCAGAAAATGGGAAAAAACTATGGACAAGAGGAGTTCGGCAAGTATTATAGCTTTGTAAAATGATTAAGCGCTATCACCTGATGGTTTGGATAACCTTGATAAGATTAGTTTAACGTTGAGAGTTGGAGCCATGTACGCAAGTGTAAAGCATTGGTCAGAACGGTTTACACCCTTCTATGTGCATTTCTCAACGTTATGAAAACACTCCCAGTATAGAACCGCCTTTCTACTTGACAGCCTCTACTAACACGTTGGATGTGACTTTCACAGCTTTGAATCCGGCATTTCTCAAGGCTGTGGCAACAGTCTCTGCCGAACCATAAACAGAAATCGAAATTTCGCCTCCAGGTTTCAACGTTTTCTGAGCACCAGACGCTATTGTTACCCAATCAAGGTCAGTGGGAAGCTTACTTCCATATATCGCATCAAGACTGTTGGCTGGAAACAAATCGCCTATTGCTTCCCCTCTCGCAGGTACCCAGTTTGGCCAAGCCGGATCTTTTTCCACACTGCTAATGTTTGGGTTCAAATTGATCGCTCCTTCTACCTCTCCCTTGCCGCCAATGTTTACCATAACCGACTTACCGCTTGCCCTAGCACGAGCCAACTCTTTCGTGGCCATTTGAGCCACGGTCTCTGCGCGCGCGCCCATAGAAACAGCCAGCCCAGCAGTTCGTTGCGCTGTGGTTTGTCTGATTGCAGAAAGCAACTTTGTGCTGCGAGGGAAACGCTGAGAGTAAATGCCTCCCATTCTGGCTGCCGAAGACTGGAACACTTTGAACTTGGTGGCGGCGGCTGTTGTTCCACCAGTCGCCAATCCCCCGGCTGCTCCCAAACCAATGGCCACCATGTAATTTTCTTTGCTTGACAATCCTTCTTTGTCGCCTGCAGCGATGTCATAAAGGTCGCCTGTTAGTTGTCCTACTCCTCCCGCCGCGCCGCCTCCCACTGTACTACCCACTACCATGGCTGCTCTGGCTCCTGCACCTAAGCCTACTGCTACCCCTTCTCCTGCGGCGCCCGCTACCCCTCCCGTTAACACTGTAGCTGTACCGATGGCGACGCTTCTCCCTGTAGCCTTGAGCGTTGCTTTTAGATATTCGTCTTCACTGATTCTTCCACTCTCATAAGCATCGTATGCGGGGTCATGGGCAGAGAGAAAACCGAAGGTTAGGGCGTCATGCGCGGTATACAGTAGGGTCCATAAGTAGCCCCTGACATAGTTGCCTTTGTTGAGATTGCTCATAATCTGCTCTTCATACTCAGCTGATAAGGATTTAAATTGTACAGGCGGGACCTGTGAGCATGGTGTCAATCCCACTTTCAGCCCCAATACTGCTTGATTGGCGGCAGTCTCAGCTTCTCGTTCAGTGGACTTTCCAACTGACAGACTTGGTTGCGATGAAACTGAGCTTGATTGCTGAACCACATGCGCTAATTCATGCGCTATTAGCAGCCTCCCTTCGTTTGTATTCAGCTCATACTGCCCCGCCCCAAGGACTATGTCATTCCCTACAGTATAGGCCAGCGCCTTCATAGCGCTTGCCGACTCAGCCGCTTGCGAGTCAAAATGGACTCTTACATCGCCAAAGTCATAGCCAAAGCATTGTTCAAAGAATTTGCGATCAGATTCAGGCAACGGCGAGCCGTTGTTATTGAAGTTGTTGACTTTGGGCTCATTTCGCGGAATAACCGCTGAATCTGAGCTGGAAGTCTTTTTCTTCCTTAAAAGCGGTGAGATGTGCATAGTGCTATCTGCTTCTCTGTCAGCCTCCTTCTCATAAACGTTGTTTGATTGGCTGGTTTTCAGTTTGGCTTGAACAGAGCCTGATTTAATTAGCCTTTGGACAGCTTGGTTTCCAATGGTTCTTTGAAGATACAAGACGTGGTCAAAGGGCGACGTAGCAGGTTGAGGAATATCCACTTTTTTTGATTGAGGAACAGTGCTACCTGTTTTTTCAATAATCTTTGTTGCCGTCTCGGCTTTCGCGTGAGTCAAACTCATGTTTGCTGCAGATTCTCCATTTTGGAAATATAAACGCTATTACTACATTAATTTTGTGACAGCATATTCCATTCATCAAAAAAGTCTGCTTTGCTTTCGCATTTGCAACTGCAATTCCCGAAACTCACTTGAGGCTGCCCCTGTTAGGGGGCTACTTACAACGCTGCGGGTTTGTATAATGCGCGGGCATCTTTGACATCCTTAGGGGACACTTTTAGATCAGATATAGGTTTAAAAGCCTCTTTGATCGCTATCATGTCGTTGACGCGTAGCAGGAAAGCGTACCGGAAATTTGACGCCATCAACGTTTGTATCGCTTTTTTCTGTGCTACGTCTCTAACGGGCGGATTGTTGAAGTAGTTGATTATTTGCTGCTTGGCTTTCGCCAAGTCCAAGGCTGGGTCTTTGATCTTTTCCCTCACGGTCTGCTTTTTCAAGGGATAAAACAACACGACGCCCTTGGCCAGAAATTCCTGCTGGCTAGTGGAAGACTTGTGGAAGAAGCTGACAAACTGGCTTGCGTAAGCGCGAAACTCTATTGCTGACGGAGCAATTTTGTCTGGAAATCCTTCCAACCCGCTGAACACTCCTATCTTCGTTAGCTTGATCTTCGGCTCCTCCCACTTTTCGGTATGTGCCACCCAGAAATCGGGCCAAGCAGTTTTCTTACCCGGAGCAGTCTTCCATTGTTCGTATAAAGTTTTACCATGCGCGGCATGGTCCAGTTCATGAGCGATTCCTGAAACGGTAGCAACTTCTTCGCGAAGAACGCCGTAAGGGTTGAACGTTATCCATTTCCAGTAATTCTTCGGCTCTTTCGAGATTTTCTTATTGTCAGTAGTCGCAGCCCACTTGACTTTCTTCGTCCAATCAAAGACAACATCCGCTGATTTCAGGATTACAGGTTTCAACGGAGTTGGCACGGGAACCTTTGCAGCCGCGCGGACAATCAAATCTCGGTAAATGCTTTCTGCCTCTGGCATTGTGTTCTTCTTTTCGGCAGCTTTCTCGGCTCGCATTACCTCAGATTCCCAGCTTCTTTCCGCTTTTTGTCGCTGAAGAACGTTTGAAATATTGGCTTGTTGTAACGTGTGCGCCAATTCATGAGCTAATAAACGGCGTCCTCGTCCACTCTGAGGTGCATACTCTCCAGATGCAAAAACGATGTCTCGTCCTATTGCATACGCCAATGCGTTCACTGCTCGCGCTGACTCATTTGCGTGCGTATCGGTGTGTATTCGAACGCTGTTGAAGTCGTGGACGAAGCGCTGTTCAAAAAATGCGCGCACAGGTTCAGGCAAAGGCTGGCCTCCACTGCGGATAGAGCCGATATAAGATTCCGAATCTAGTGCAGCTTCGGCAGTGAAGCCAGAAGCTTCTTTCGTCAGGAGAAATTCTACCTTTGTTTCCTTTCTTGGCTTGCTCTTGATAAGCTCAGGATGGATGAAGGAACTTTGGCTAGAGACGATAACTTTGTTGTTGAATTGCGGTTCTGGCTTCTGCATCAACTGCTCCGCTACTCTTTCCGCCTCTTGCTCGTAAACGTCGTTGGGTTGGCTGATCTTGAGTTTTGCCTGAACAGAGCCAGTTTCGATTAGTCTTCTAACTGCTTGATTGCCCAGTGTTCTTTGTAGTTGCAGAACATGCTCGAATGATTGACTGACAGTCTGAGGCGTACCAGTCTTTTTCAGCTGAGAAATAGCGTTTGCCTTTTTTTCAAGGTTCTTTGCTGTCGTTTTGTTTTCTGCATGGGCAAAACTCATGTTTACTCTGTATCTCCTTCTAGGGGATTTAAGTTTATTCGCCCACATGCAAGACTCTTTCCGGAAATTCAAGCTGCGTTTCACCTTTGATGGGTATGGTCTTTTCCGAGCAGCTAGTCAGCCAATGAATGAACGTTATGAGTCATAATTCTCCGACTGTGCACGCGAAGCAGTTTCCCAAAATTCTTTAAGCGCATATTCGACATACTATACACGAGACAAGAACTCATGAGCTCGTCAGTGAACGATTGCGCGGCAATAGGGAACGTGGGCAAGACACTAATCAGCCTCCTCTGGAACAGCATAAAAGACGACTCCAGAGTCAACGGCATAATCACGAGCGACAAACAAATCAGCTTGTCCTCCCCAAAAGATGTAGTCGAATCCAACGCCTCCGAAAAACTGTCCATGTTCCTCTACTACGTCACTGAGTTTTCAAGCATGAAGAACGTGCCGTTGAACGGTTCAAACAAGCAATACCCACCATTGTACTTGACCCTGCACTACCTCATCGTTCCTTACACGCAAAACGTGGAAAGCGACCAAATCCTCCTAGGTAAGATAATGCAAGTGTTCGTAGACAACCCCGTGCTGCGCGGTTCGATTCTTCAAGGCAGCTTAGCAGACAACGGTGCAGACCTGCGGGTGGTGATGGATTCGCTTTCCGTAGACGACCTGAACAAGCTTTGGACCGTGTTGTCAACGCCATACAAACTTGCGGTAAGCTACAGTGTGTCGCCAGTGAAGATTGAACCGACCCGCGAAGAAGAAGAAACACGCGTCCTCGAAAAAAGAGACGTTTACCAAGCCATATATTAACAGAGAGGAAGCAAATGAACACAGTAACGGAACCACGTGATGCAAGGCTTTCCATGGCAATCAGCCTCACAGACAAGTACACAAACAAGCAGCCGATAGGCAAAACCAGCGTCTCCCTTAAAGACGAGTCATACAAAGCGGTGAAGAACCCTTCAGGATACTACCTGTTCTTGGACATCCCAATCAAAGCTTATGTCATTCAGGTCAGAAGCGACTTCTACTTCGACGAAAACCCGCCTGTGACGCTTTCTCCCATTGACCCCAAAAGCTCCATGAAGGAAAAATTGAAGAAAATCGTTCAGGAAATCGAGCTTGAACCCAACCCAGCGTACCCTTTTCCAAATGGAGCAACACTCATAAGAGGCATAGTTACAGACCAAGCCGAAAACCCCGTGCCAAACGCCTCCGTTAGAATTGTGGAAAAAGGCATGGCGACCTCGACCTCTGAAAAAGGAGAATACGTGTTCTACTTCCCACCACTGACAGACAGCGGCATCATAAAAAAAGACGGCAAACGATACGTCAAACCTAAAAAAAACAGCAAAACCACAAGCCTGACTGTTGAAGCAAAAACGGACAGCAGCCTCCCAGGATACGCAACACTTGGCGGCGTGGAAGAAGGCACGAGCGTAACGGCATTAGCAATAAAATTAAATATATCCTCTTAGGATAAGCTGAAACTGGTTCTGAGAATATGCCAGAGTATTTATCACCCGGAGTTTACGTTGAAGAAATTGAAATAGGTGCAAAGCCCATCGAAGGCGTCAGCACCAGCACCGCAGGATTTATGGGAGAAACCGAGCGTGGACCAACCCTGCCAACGCTGATTACAAGCTGGCTTGAGTACCAAAGAGTCTACGGCGGCTACTTCGGCAGCGACAAGTATCTTCCGTATGCCGTGGAAGGCTTCTTCAGAAATGGTGGTCAGCGATGCTACATCGCCAGAATTATCAAAAAGACAGCACTAAAGGCCTCACTTACGCTAATGACAGGGGTTGTAGCGAACGCCCCAGAGGCTATAATCGTGGAAGCCATCGGTGAAGGAGCTTGGGGAAAAAAGATAGCCGTCAAAACCAAAAATAGTGCTGACGGCAAAACTTTCAAGCTGAGTGTGTTCTATTGGAAGCAACCGCTCGCTGCACTTTACGACCCAGACGACAACAGGAGGGAAGACAGAGACAAACCGCGTCCAGACGTAGTAGAAGTGTTCAGCAACATCTCAGTTGACAAAACCTCACCAGACTACTACGAAACAACAGTTAACAGCAGATCTAACCTGATCCAAATAAAGAAACCAAGCGGTGACGCTGCAATTCCATCAGATTCCACGATTACACTACTGGAAGGAGGAACAGGTGACGAAACTGCACCCGGCTTAGACGACTACAAGAGAACAGACATCACTACTCCTGGGCAAAAGAAGGGCTTAACCAGTTTCGAAGACATAAACGGCATCTCGATTGTCTATGTACCCAACACATCGGGCATTCAAGGTCTATACGACGAGCTGGTCAGCCACTGCGAAAACCTCAAAGACCGTTTTGCCATAGTCGATGTGGCAAAAGGAACTTCAAACCCCACAAGTCCAGGCGACACAAAATACGCTGCTTTCTACTGCCCGTGGATCAATATCGTAGACCCAGAGACAGGATCAACAATTCTTGTTCCACCTGGAGGACACATCGCGGGCATCTATGCGCGCTCCGACGTGGAAAGAGGTGTGCACAAAGCCCCTGCCAACGAAAAGGTAAGAGGCGCAGACAGCCTGGAATTCCCAATCAGCAAGGGCAAGCAGGATACGCTCAACCCTCAAGGCATAAACTGCATCCGCGCTTTTGGCAGCAGAGGCATAAGAGTCTGGGGCGCAAGAACATTGAGCACTGACTCACTTTGGAAGTACATCAACGTTCGCAGACTGTTCCTGTACCTGGAAGAGTCAATTGAAAATGGAACGCAGTGGGTTGTCTTCGAGCCGAACAATGAGAAGCTTTGGGCAAGAGTGAAGCAGACGATTACGCAGTTCCTCACCACAGTGTGGAAGGATGGTGCGTTGATGGGAAAGACACCCGAAGAAGCGTTTTTCGTGAAGTGTGACCGCACGACGATGACGCAGGATGAAATTGACAACGGAAAACTAGTTGTGTTGATCGGCGTCGCTCCGGTGAAGCCAGCGGAGTTTGTGATATTCCGCATTGCCCAGTGGCAAGGTGGCTCCGCAGCGACGGAATAATGGAGGTGAACAGGAATGTCGGCAGGTCAAAGAAAAGATCCATTCAGAAACTTCCGCTTCCGAATTGAGATTGATGGCATACAGCAGGCAGGGTTCAGTGAAGCCACAATACCTGACTCAAACAGTGATGTGGTAGAGTACAGGGAAGGAAATGAGCCGGTAGTATATTCCAGAAAATTACCTGGCCTCACGAAGCATAGCAATCTTACTCTTAAGTGGGGTACCACGAATTCGATGGAAATCTACAATTGGCGCAAACTTGTGGAACAGGGAAAGATCAAGGATGCCCGCAGAAACGTCTCCGTGATTTTGATCGATGAAGAGGGTAAAGATGCGGCAAGATGGGACTTCGGACAGGCTTGGCCCAGCAAATACGATGCTCCCGACATGAACGCCAAGGGCAACGACGTAGCCATTGAAACCCTGGAAATAGTCTTCGAATCGATGCAGAGATCACTGTAAGTCGAGAACAGGGCTGATTAAATGGTAATCCAGGTAGAATACGAGTTCACACTTCCCAAAGGACTCGTAGACGAAAACGGAAACCTTCACAGAAAAGGCGTCATGAAGCTGGCTACCGCTGCCGACGAAATTCTGCCCTTAAAAGACCCTAGAGTTCAGCAAAACCCTGCTTATCTGACTGTTATAGTCTTGTCCCGCGTCATAACCAAACTCGGCGATTTGAGCGTGGTAAACACGAAGACTATCGAAAGTCTCTTTGCATCCGACCTAGCTTTTCTTCAAGCCTTCTACAACAGAATAAACGGCGAAGGCAACACAAAGCTGAAAGTAACCTGTCCTAGTTGCAAGACAGAATTTGAAACGGAGATAGGCAACCCGGGGGAATAAGAGGCTACCCCATCGACCGCATCTACGATGAGGTAGCCTTCATAGCCTACTATTTTCACTGGAGCCATGACGAGATTTTAAACATGGAGCACCAAGAAAGGAGACGATGGTGCGAAGAGATCTCCAAGATAAACACGAAAATGAACGAAGAAACGAAAAAGAGACTGACCGAATAGAAAAGCGAGAGCCATCAATCAGGCTTCACCGTGCTGCCTTTTCCCTAAATTATGTGTTGAAGTATGTTGGAAGGCTGCTTTGTCGGTTCTTTCAAAGTTTTCAGCTGCTTCTCTATTCAGAACCAGGGCCAGAAGCATGAAAGCAGTCGCGCAAAACGTTTCCAGCAAAACTTAAGTCTGTGTTTCTGAAGAGGTTTCAAGGGTCTCGTGTTCATCTTGTTCCGCTAGGATTCACCTCCTAAGCTTGGACGTAACTCACAAAATACGGGACCCCAACCCAAAATGAACGTTAACTTATTCAGGGTCAAGGCAGTGCTCCTGGTTCTGCCACTGTTTATGGTGAAAATGTTGCTGACAGTCGCAATCTACAAATGCTTAAAGGCTGTCAAATCCAGGTGGTTTTCGGTTGTTAAATTGCATATCCTCCTGTCGTTAAGTTTGGTGCTACTGGTTTAGAAAATGTCAATACAAACCCTACCAGCATAGGTTTTTATGGGATCTTCGTGTCTACTGGATCGGTGCGCTTTGCTAGAAGGATTTGTGTTCCGTTCTTTTGATTATTTCGCTCTGTAGTTCTGTGCTGAGGTTGACGAAGTAGTCGCTGTACCCTGCGACTCTTACCAGTAGGTCTCCGTATTTTTCAGGGTGCTTCTGTGCGTCACGCAAGGTTTCCGCGTTTATCACATTGAATTGGATATGGTGACCATCGAGTCTGAAGTAGGCGCGTATGAGATCGGCCAGTTTATCCAGTCCTTGTTCGGCTTCCAGCAGTTCGGGAGCAAATTTCTGATTCAAGAGCGTCCCGCCTGTCCTAGCATGATCTATTTTGGAGGCAGATTTTATCACGGCCGTCGGGCCTTTTCTGTCTGCTCCTTGGACTGGTGATATTCCTTCAGAGAGGGGTTCCCATGCCTTTCTTCCGTCAGGAGTGGCTCCCACAACTTTGCCGAAATAGATGTGGACGGTTGTCGGTAACAGGTTTATTCTGTAGCTTCCGCCTTTCGTGTTTGATCTTCCATCTATCGCTTCATAGTAGGCATCGAAGACGGCTTTCATGATACGGTCTGCGTATTCATCGTCGTTGCCATATTTCGGTGTTTTGTTCAAGAGCCGCTGCCGCAGGTTTTCGTACCCAGTAAAATCGGTTTCTACGGCGTTGAGTAGTTCTTTGAGCTTGACTTGTTTCTTATCAAAAACCTGATAGCTTATTGCTGTCAGCGAATCCGTTATCGTTCCAAGCCCTACGCCCTGTATGTAGTCGGTGTTGTACCGTGCTCCTCCGTCGTGGTAGTCTCTTCCTTTTGCTATGCAGTCGTCTATGAGAAGCGACAAGAAGGGTGCAGGGAGAATTTCAGCATACAGCCTTTCTATTACGTTGTTTCCTTTGATCTTGACATCGACAAAATAGTTGAGTTGTTTCTCGAATGCTGCAAAAAGCTCGTCGAAAGAATCAAACTTGGCTGGGTCGCCTGTATTGATTCCGATTTTTTGCCCAGTTCTTGGGTCTATGCCGTTGTTCAATGTGATTTCGAGCACTTTGGTTATGTTGAAGTAGCCTGTGAGGATGTAGCTTTCTTTGCCAAAGGCTCCGGTTTCTACGCAGCCGCTTGCTCCTCCGTTCCTCGCGTCTTCGATGGTTTTTCCTTGTCGTAGCAGTTCTTGAATTATGACGTCGGTGTTGAACACTGATGGCTGTCCGAAACCTGTTTTTATGATTTTCAGCGCTCTCTTTAGGAAATTGTCAGGAGTCTTCTTGCTTATCTGAACCATAGAGCTAGGTTGCGGAATGCGCATTTCCTCCACGATGTCAAGTATCAGATACGAAAGTTCGTTCACCGCGTCTGAACCGTCGGCTTTCACTCCACCCATGTTTATCAGCGCAAAATCGTTGTGGGTGTTGCTTTCTTCTGCGGTGACGCCTACTTTTGGTGGGGCAGGCTGGTTGTTGAATTTTATCCAGAACAGTTGCAGGAGTTCTTTTGCTTTCTCTTCTGTTAGGCTTCCGTCTTCCAGTTCTTTTTTGTAGAAAGGATAGAGGTGCTGATCAAGTCTGCCGGGGTTGAAGGCATCCCAAGGGTTCAGTTCGGTTATGACGCCAAGATGAACGAACCAGTAGTATTGTAGCGCTTCCCAGAAATCTCGTGGCGCATGAGCCGGAACATTCACGCACACTTCAGCTATCTTCTTCAGTTCTTTCTTTCTCTGGGGGTCTTTTTCCTTTCTTTGCAGTTCTCTTGCTTTCGTCGCGTACCGCGTCGCGTAATGAATCAGGGCATCGGCGGCAATTTTCATGGCTTTGAGTTCTTCCATCTTTTGGTAAGCATGAGGGTCATTTAGAAAATCGAGACTTTCCATGCTTCTTCTAATGTCTTCTTTGAAGTCGACCAAGCCTTTTCCATAAATCTTGTCATCTAAGGCGGTGTGACCAGGAGCGCGTTGTTCCAGAAATTCGGTGAACACTCCTGCGTTGTAGGCGGCTTTCCATTCTTCAGGCATTTTGCTGAATATTATGTCTCTTATCGATTTTCCTTTCCAGAATGGGATGATTTCTTCTTTGTACACTCGCTTCGTTTCTTCGTCGACTGCGTACGGTGTTTTTTTCCTAGTACTGAGAATTTTAAGGTCGTCAAGGCTGTGGCAGCATATTTCTGGATAAGTTGGAACTGCTTTCGGAGCAGGTCCTCTCTCGCCAACGATCAATTCGCCATCGCCTAGGTGTATGCTCTTGTTTTCAAGCAAGTGTTTGAGTGCAAGTGCTCTTTTTACAGGTGCTGATGAGCGGCTTGCAATGTTACTTTTGTAGAATTCCGTGATGAGAATTGCCCTTTCCGGCGTGATGTACGGTTTAGTGGTGATGCTCTGTTCCCTTAACCGCTTGATCCTATCATTCATTCTATCCTCCTCCTATTCTCACTCTCAGCCCAAGAGCTTCGAGCTCTTCCTTTATTGCTTTCATCTTTTCATCCGATGGAGAAATAGCTTCTTTCATCCTGTAAGCTTTGCCTAAACTCCTATACTTCACAATTCCGGCTCTGTGATAAGAAAGCAGGCTTATGTTTTCAATGCCGTGCGAGAGCATGAATTCAGCAGTCTTAGTGACGTTATCTTCATCGTCGTTGATGTCTGGAATTATGGGAAAGCTAACCAGAAGGTCGTTGCCGTTTTCTGCTAGCTTTGTGAAGTTTTCAAGTATCAGTTTGTTTGACACGCCGGTATATTTCATGTGCTTTTTGTTGTCCATCAGCTTGATGTCAAACAGGAAAAGGTCAACTTTGTCGCTGACCTTGTCAAAAGCCTCTTTGGGTGCATACCCGCATGTGTCTACAGCGGTGTGGATGTTTCTCTCTTTGCATTTTTCGAGAAGCACGTTCAGAAAGTCAATCTGCGTGAGAGGCTCTCCTCCAGAAACGGTTATCCCTCCCTTTGATTCCTCGTAAAAAACCATGTCCTTGTCTATCTCTTTCATAACTTCTTCCACGTTCGTTTCTTTTCCAATAATCGTGAGAGCGTTTGTTGGGCATTTCTGGGAGCATTCTC
>Ga0315279_10002370_pt1 | contig 28491 bp, 35 predicted proteins | sample YL17G06_20_MG_FD_203694 | JGI IMG/M metagenome (GOLD analysis project Ga0315279, IMG submission 203694) | Sediment microbial communities from Yellowstone Lake, YNP, Wyoming, USA - YL17G06_20 | ecosystem: Environmental > Aquatic > Freshwater > Lake > Sediment | place: USA: Wyoming | collected... | reverse complement strand
GGCCCGTTCGTCAAGCGTCGAGGCCAATCGCTGGAAACGGAATCGAATGCTCGCTTCGATTGTCACTCCCAGAGTATACACGCCTCGTGGCACTATGTGAAGCGGTTATTTTGTGTCAATTCCTTAGGGTATCTCCTGGCCTGCTTTCCCTGAGCCAAGATCCCAGATCTTTTCTATTTTGACCTTGATCACTGCTTTCGGCTCAGGCAGTCCCGCCTTCTTCGACATGCCCGCAGCCTGTTCATAGAGCTCGCCCGAGGTGACCGCCGTTGGAGTGCCGAGGAACCGAAAGCCCTTCAGCTTTTCCCTGTCCACCACGGCGATGGCAACCTTGGAGCCCCGTCCCACGTTGCCCCAGGTCTGCCTGCCAGTGACCTCGGTATACATCAGGTGCTCATCGTCGAGTACCCTGGTGCTGCGCTTCGGGCCGACATTCGGCGTGCCGTCGGGGTTGACGGTCGCCACGAAACACTGCTGCGCGGCGATCATGTCCTTCATTTCCTGTGTGAGCGTTGCCATTGCTGCCTCCTTGCTCCGTCGCCTCCGGCGAAATCCTCATCAGGATAGCATCCGCGTCAAGGAGGCGAGGGCCAGGGCATGCGATGGGGGCGATGGACATCTTCGCGTTCTGCTGACATCTTTGACCATGGGGCCGCGGCGAGGTGCGAGGCGGTCGCGAAGGGCAGGAAGGAGGAAGTGGCATGCCGCTAGGAGAGTCTCTCGTGAACAGTGGGGTCATCACGAAAGAGCAGCTCGAGAAGGCCCTCGAGGAGCAGAAGAAGAATCCACAAGAAAAAATCGGCCAGATTCTGCTGAGGCTGGGGTATCTTCCACTGGAGGAGCTGGAGGCTTTTCTCTAGAACAGCCCACTTCCGATTCATGAGTGAGTCGATCGTGATTCGGCCTCTTCGGCCGAATCTCAGCTCCCCCAGTCCGGAGGCAGGCCAGCGCCCAGGTCCGCGGAGAGCCCGTCATCCTGTATGCGCGCGTGCGCTCTGGAGTCGAACGTGAGCCACACGGCCCCGAGCTCTTCGGCTACCGCGGCGTAGACCGCATCATAGCCGGTGAGGCCAGACTCCACGAACCGGACTGCTCGTCGGGCGACTTCCTCTGTCATCGGATAGCGGAGAATCCCGCAGCAGAGAATTGGAAGAATCCCTTCCCTGAAAGTCTTCCATGGTCTCGGATGGATGCGGAAGAGAACGGCGAATACTTCATAAGCGAACAACTCCGGTACGGCGAACCCCGCCGGCATCTCCATCATCCTCTGACGAACGGCAGCGGCCGGAGCGCTCGCTTCATCCTGGACATACCAGCGCAATGCAACAGAAGCGTCGACGACGTATCTCATGCGCTGTAGCCCCTGAGCTCCCGCAGCACGTCGATGCTGGCCATTTCACCTTTTCGCGGGGCACGCAGCTCTTCGAGCTTTTTCAGCCACAATTCTTTCTCCGCCTCCGCCTGTCGATCGACGAATCGGAGCTTGAAGTCCTCAGGGCTGATAAGCACCGCACGTATTTTTCTCCCCTTGCTCACGAGCACTGGTTGTTTCGATTTCTCCAGCTCATCCAATACCCTGCCGAGGTTGTTCCGGATTTCGAGAGCATTCACGGTTTTCATTTCGTCGCCTCTCCGAATTTATTGTAGCACAAGGAGGTGTATATATCAAGTGTAGAGGTGTATACCAGCAGGAATAGCCGAGAAGCAACAACTATTCTCGTCATGCGCCTCTCAGTAGTTTTGTTGAATGAAAGCCACCGACGGAATCGGCGCCCTCGAGCTGGCACAATGGCGCAGGCTCACGGCGGAAATGTATGCGATGGTACGGGAAGTCTCTGAAACGAACCCGAAGGGCGCGTGGCAGGAATACCGCAAGAAACGCGACGAGATGTTCAGATCGCACCCGCAATCACCCCTGGAACACGGGAGAAGAGTGCGCTTCAGCGGGCTCGCCTATTACCCGTACAATCCCTCATGGCGGTTCCGAGCTCCCATTGCCCCGATCGAGGGTGGGGACGAACGCAGCACCACCGAGATTGATCTCGCCGAAGGGAAGCTGCGTTACCGCCGGATTGCCACCGTCGCGCTGAGAGCGCCTGCCGGAAGCGACGCTGCCGCAACGCTCACCCTCTATTGGATCGAAGGCTACGGCGGTGGCTTGTTCCTGCCCTTCAGGGACCGCACCAATGGCGATGAGACCTACGGCGGAGGGCGGTACCTCTACGACACGATCAAAGGCGCCGATCTCGGAGCCAGTGCTGACAGCATCACCCTTGACTTCAATTTCGGGTACAACCCGTCTTGCGCGTACAGCGCAACCTGGGTTTGCCCGCTCGCGCCGGCAGAAAATGCCCTTCCTTTCGCGTTGGAGGCAGGAGAGCGTGCGTTCTGATGTCGAGAACTCGCCGTCTGTTCCGACTCATATCCGAATGAGGCGAAGGAAAGGAGAAGAAACATGCGACGATTGATCGTTTTCAACAGTGTGACCCTGGATGGGTACTTTGTGGACATGAAAGGCGACATGAGCTGGGCCCACAACAGGGATCCCGAGTTCAATGCATTTGTCGAGGGCAATGCCAGAGGCGGAGGCGAGCTTCTGTTCGGCAGGATCACCTATGAGCTGATGGCAAGCTACTGGCCTACCCCGTTGGCGATCAAGAACGATCCTGTTGTTGCAGAGGGGATGAACAATCTGCCGAAGGTCGCGTTTTCGAGAACACTGGAAAAGCCGACATGGCAGAACACGAAGCTTGTGATGGGCGATCTCCCGGCGGAGATTCGCAAGATGAAGAAAGCTCCCGGAAAGGACATGGTGATCATGGGAAGCGGCAGCATCATTGCGTAGCTTGCAACGGAGGGCGTGATCGATGAGTACCAGGTCGTGCTGATCCCCGTGGTCCTGGGCAAGGGGCGAACGATGTTCGACGGCGTCAAGGAGAAGCTGTCCCTGAAGCTGACAAAATCACGAGCCTTTGCCAACGGGAATGTCTTTCTTTGCTACGAGCCCATATGAAGTACATATTGATGATGCAATTCAAGGTGGCGGGATGGAAAACGAGCAACATGGGCACGTGGCCGCCGGAGGACATCAAGGCGAACACCGATTTCCTGCGCCGATTTCACGCGGAGCTCGCCGAATCCGGAGAGCTGGTGAGCCATCAGGGACTGGGCGGACCAGAAACGATGAAGGTAGTGCAGGCCCGCAAAGGCGGCGCGCCGGCGATCACGGACGGCCCATTCCCCGAGTCCAAGGAGTTCCTCGCAGGGTATTGGATCATCGACGTCGACAGCCCGGAGCGCGCTTGCGAAATCGGGGCCCGTTTGTCGGCCTTGCCGGGACGGGGGGGCGAGCCCGCGAACATTCCAATCGAAGTGCGGCCCGTGATGAGCTACAAGAGCGGCGAGGTGTGATGTCCGACTCTCATGGCTCGACCACTGAGAGCGTGCTTCGAGAGCTCGTGCCGCACGTTCTGGGTGCGGTCATGCGGCGCTTCGGAGACTTCTCCGCCGCTGAGGATGCTGTCCAGGAAGCGCTGCTCGCCGCCGCCCTGCAGTGGCCGGATGACGGGGTGCCTGACAATCCGCGCGCATGGCTGATACGGGTGGCTTGCCGTCGCATGACAGATCACTTCCGCAGTGAGCTGGCGCGGCGGCGGCGCGAGGCGGCCTGGGTCACGCAGTCACCGGCCCGTGAGCAGGTGGAGCCCTCACCGGAGAGCGCCAATGGCTCCGGACAGGACGACACCCTGATGCTGCTGTTCATGTGCTGTCATCCCGCGCTCACTCCGCCGTCGGCCATCGCGCTGACGCTGCGTGCCGTCGGGGGTCTTTCTACCGCCGAGATAGCCAGTGCCTTCCTGGTTCCCGAATCCACCATGGCGCAGCGGATCAGCCGGGCCAAGCAGAGCATCAAGGACTCATCAGCGACACCCTCTCCCGGGGTTCGGTTGGCGCATACCAGCTCCAGGCCGCGATTGCGGCCGTGCACGACGAAGCGGCGCGCGCCGAAGACACAGACTGGCCGCAGATCCTGGCACTCTATGGTCTGCTCAGGCGCATGTCGGACAATCCCATGGTGACGCTCAATCATGCGATTGCGGCGGCCATGGTGCACGGGCCGAGCGCAGGGCTCGAGCTGCTGGAAGCCCTGGACGCGGACAAGCGGCTGGCAGGCCACTACCGGCTGGACGCCGTTCGAGCCCATCTCCACGAGATGGCCGGGGACGTCGGGCAGCAATTGCGCACTACCTCGCGGCGGCAGGCCGGACGATGAGCGTCCCCGAGCGGGACTACCTCAACACCCAGGCTGCGCGCCTTGCGGCAGAGAGCGGATAGTCGCGCCGCAGTCAGGTCCCCAGCGCCCGGATGACGCGCTGGAAGCCGGGGAGCGATCGCTCGATCACGGGGGTGTCGACGCAGTAGGCGATCCTGAAATACCCGGGCATGCTGAAGCCCCGTCCGGGCACGACAAGGACAAGCTCTTCCTGCAGCGCCTTCACGAATGCAAGGTCATCGCCGCCGGGCGCCTTTGGGAAGATGTAGAACGCCCCCTCGGGCACGGCAAACTGGTATCCCATCGAGGAGAGCGCCGAGCAGAACAGGTCCCGCTTGCGCCGGTAGATTTCCACGTCCACCGATACGCCCTGGAGGGCGCAGATCACGCGCTGCATGAGGCCGGGTGCGTTCACGTACCCGAGGATCCGGGTGCAGAGGATGATGCCGTCCACCAGCTTTTTCGCATCATCCGCCGCAGGATTCACCGCGGCGAACCCGATGCGCTCCCCCGGCAGCGACAGGTCTTTCGAGTACGAAGTCACGACGATCGAATGGGGATACAGGCGCATTATGCCCGGGACCTTTGCCCCGGCATAGGCAAGCTTGCGGTAGGGCTCGTCGGAAACCAGGTAGATCGGGCGTCCGCTCTTCTTCCCCGCGGCAAGGAGCATATCGGCCAGGCGCCGCAGGGTCTGCTCGGGATAGATCCTGCCCGTGGGGTTGTTGGGCGAATTGATGATGAGCGCGGCAGTCCGAGGCGTCATGCGGCTTTCGATTGCCTCCACGTCCAGGTCGAAGTCGGGCCGCGAAGGGGCAAGAACCAGCGTGCCTCCATGGTTGTCGACGTAGGAGACGTACTCCATGAAGCAGGGAACGCTCGCGATGACCTCGGCGCCGGGATCCAGGATCGTCTTGAGCACCGCGTTCATTGCCCCGCTGGCGCCGCAGGACATGACCACGTGCTCAGCGCCCAGAGACACTCCCTGCTCGGCGGTCGCCTGTGAGGCCACACGGGCGCGCACGTCGGGGTAGCCGGCATTCGGCATGTATCCATGTTTCTTCGGTACGCGTGCCGCGACAACATCCTCGAGCGCCTTCTGAAACGCCGCCGGGGGCTCGACGTCCGGATTGCCGAGGCTGAGGTCGCACACCTTGTCCGCGCCGTGCTGGGCGCGCAGGATGTTTCCGGTCTCGAACATCCTCCTGATCCAGGAAGAGCTCTCCATGCTCGCCGCGATCTTCCTACTGATTGCCACGGCCCACCTCCTCCATGGCATGGGACAGGGCATCCATCTCCCCATCGGTCCCGATGCTGATGCGCAGCCCGTCCGACACGATGCCCGTTTTCCAGTACCGCACGAGGAAACCCCGGGTGAGGAGCCCCTCGTACAGCGTTCCGGCGGCCAGGCCGCGGGGCGGCACGGCGAACACGAAGTTGGCCTGTGACGGCAGCACGGTGTAGCCGAGCCCCGCCAGGGTCAGGGAGAAACGCTCCCGCGTGGCCACGATCCTGTCCCGTGTGATCAGGAAACACTCCTGGTCCTCCAGCGCGGCGCATGCGGCGACCTGCGCGAGGCGGCTCACGTTGTAGCTGTCCTTCACCTTCATCATTTCCCGGATCAGCTCTTCGTGCGCAAAGGCGATCCCGGCCCTCATTCCCGCCAGGGAGTACGCCTTGGAGAGCGTGCGGGCGATGACCAGGCGGGGATGGTCGGCGAGGAGTGGGAGGGTGGATTCCTCCGCAAAATCCACGTAGGCCTCGTCCGCGACCACGATGCCCTTGAACCGGTCCAGGAGCCGTTCCACCCAGGCGGTGGGAAAGGCGACTCCGTAAGGGGAATTGGGCGTGGTGAGAAGGAACACTTTCGCTTTGGGCGAGGGCACGGGAATGTCGGCCATCTCGGATGACCGCGACACCCGCAGCAAAGGCACGCTCGTCGTGCGTGCCCGCCCGATCCCTGCAAGCACTGGATACAGCGAGTAGGAGGGATTGAAGTACGCGACAGTCTCGCCCTCCCCGACAAAGGTCCTCATGAGGATTGCCAGGATCTCGTCGGAGCCGTTTCCGCAGATCACCTGGGACGGCTTCAGGCCGTACAGGGCCGCGGCTCGCTCGCGAAGCGGCGTCGCTTCAGGGCTGGGGTACAGCCGCACGGCGCTCTCTGCCGCGGCATGAAGCGCGTCCAGCACGCGGGGGGAGGGAGGATAGGGATTTTCATTCGTGTTCAGCTTCACCAGCTTCTCGCCGGGCCCCGGCTGGAGCCCCGGCACGTAGCCGTCCATCCCTCGGACGACCCGACGGACGAAGCCGCGCGCCTCATCGACTGACGTCATGGGGCGGAGTGTAGCAGAACGCCGGCCAGGGGAACAAGGCGGGCGGCGATGCGGTAAGGGCCGGCGCTGCCGTCATGGCCCTTCTTGACTTCGGGCCGATTTCTTCCTATATCTCCAGTATGGCTATTACGATCTCCAGCTCGGCTGCAGGGCAGCTCAACGGCCTTCTTGCGGAGCAGGGCAAGGGCGGCGCCACTCTCAGGGTATGGGTGGCGGGCCTGGGATGCTCGGGCTACCGCTACGGCATGGGCATTGACGAGAAGGAGCCCGAAGAGGGCGACCAGATATTCGAATCCAACGGCATCCGCGTTGTCGTCGACCCGCAGAGCCTCTCCTATATGGACGGCTCAACGGTGAACTGGATCGACGAGCAGGAAAACAGCGGGTTCGCAATCGAGAACCCGAATCCCGCCCCTCAGAAGGAATGCAACTGCGGCGGCGGCTGTGGCGTCAGCGCGGAGGGCTCCGAGGCTTCTGAGGGCGCTGAGGTCGCGCATGGCGCCGGGGTCGCGGAAGGCGCCGCAGACTGCTGCTGACCGGCCATCCGGCTGACCCCTTCCTGTCGATGATTTTCCCGCCTCTCGCCATTTCAGGCCGCTGATCCTGCAGGCCCTGGCGGCCGGCTGTTTCCACAAATCCAACCCTCCTCTCCCGGTGTAGTAGCTTGTGGTGAGAGGATTTCGCGTGACAAAAACAGAAGAGATCGCTCCGGGTGGGAGCCTCGCCTATGTCACCAACGAGGGCTCCAACGACCTGTCCGTGGTGGACCTGGATTCCCTCTCGGTGGTGGCTACCGTCCCGGTCGGGAACGCGCCGAGGAAGATCGTCGTACAGGCCGCGGCGGCCGCAGCACTGTCAGGCCCTGCCGGGACAGCGGCCCTGTCGGCCCCCGCAGCCGGGACCGCCACCGGCATCGCCGGGTTCGCGTTCGCGGATACGCTGCGGATCAGGGCCGGCCAGACAATCACGTGGACGAACAACGACCCCGTGCCTCACACGGTGACCAGCGACGACGGTCAGTGGGACTCCGGAGACATCGCGACCGGCAGGAGCTTCTCGCGGCGGTTCGAGATGCCGGGCACCCATGCGTATCACTGCGGCAATCATCCCGCGATGCAGGGGACGATCGTCGTGTCAGCCGCGATGGAGGGCTCGCTCTGCGCTAAACCGAGCTCTCCCGGGTTCCCATGGCCTTTGAAACCTCCGCTTGGACAAACTGCGCGCTGGCGAATGCGCTCTCCGCGTCGTCACGATGATAGAACTCCGAGGGGGTGAGGTCCTCGCTCCCGTAGAAGGCAAGCTCGCGATCCCGGCGGAGTGAGCGTGAGATTCGGACCAGCGTGGGGACCTGATCGCGGATTCCCGCGGGGAGCCTTTCCATGTTCTCCTCCAGCAGAGGGCTCACATCATGGATCCTCGGCACCTCGATGCGGCATGCCCGCAACAGGGCCTTGAGAGCGATTTCGACGAGCTCCTGCGATTCACGGACGACGTCAGCCCAGCTCTGCTCCTGCAAGAGCACTTCCAAGGCTTTCAACCGGTGACGGGATCGCTTCAAGTAATCGGCTGCCAGCGCGTCATTGAACACGGGGGCCCCCCTCTTCGCTTTTCACCCAGTAGGGATGCCCATATGCTGAGCGTCGCTTGAGCTTGCCGGATGCCATCAGTCGGCGGATGGAGCCGAGAAATCGAGCGACCTCTTCATCAACGTCATGAAGCACAATGCCATCCACCGCGGCCTCGAACCACAGGGAGCCGGCAGCCATGGCATCCGGCGGCAGATGGACAAAGTGCGGGCTTCCTTCGTCAGGAGCGAACCGCTGGTCCCAACGCGCATAGAGCTTTCGCGTCAGCGCGAGGCTCTGGCGAAGGATGATGAGAAGATCCATATCGGAATTGAGGCGCGATTCGCCGCGCGCCATTGACCCGAAAAGCACGACCCCCATGAGGGCTTCGCCCGCCAGCTCGGAGATTGCCGCCATCATGGGTGCTCTTCCTTTGTCAGAACCGATCGTCGAGTGACTTCGAGTGAGATAGCCCTCAAAAGCTTGCTGGCAAATGATATTCAACGAGACATGCCTTCGCCTTGCTTCATCGCGGAGGTTCTCGTGGACCGCAGGTCGAAGGCGGACCACAAAGCGTCCGGAGGCCTCCTTTTTCATATTTATATCCTTAATAGTACTATAGTATCATAAACAAGAATTGTCAACAGTTTTGCCAAAGTGAGCTGACTCAACGTCCACTTGCTTGCCCGGCATTTGGCAATTCCAACGCACCGCTCCCCGCCGCGGCGCCCAGAGAAGGGCTCGCTACTCGAGCGAGAAGGGCGGGTAGACGTCCGTCACCAGAAGGAAAGCGTATGCGGCCACCCTCAGGGCCCAGCGACCCACGCCGACGACGAAATCGAACAGCCCTCGCGGGAACCTTCCGGTAAACAGGATCGCAAACCACGAGATGAAGATGCAGAACCCTGCGGCAATCCCCAGGAAGAACAGCAAGAACCAATGCGGAATGGCGAGGAACCACTTCACCAGGGGTAGACCGGGCAGCAGATCCTTTTTCACGTCGGGGAAGGGGATACCGATATGCACGCACTGTTCCCGTTCGGTCGATGGGTACTCGTCGGTGAGGAGCGCCCCGTAGGCGCCGACCCGGGCGGAGAATTTCGTGACGTTCACGTTCCAGTCGAACCACCACCGGGGGTACTTCCGGCGGAAGAGAATCATGAGGAGCGTCGGCAGGAAGAGAAACGTGCCCGTGGCGAAAAAGAGCCGCCAGAGCTGCGGCGCGCCGTTCGCGTCCGCCCCCGGGCCCCAGCTCCACACCGGCACGGTCACGAGTGCGAGGATGACGCCCGCCGGGATGATGAGGATGCCGCGGAAAAACGTGGTCAGTCGCTTGAGGTCCCTGTCGGGATAGTCGACAGAGAGGGTGACGGGGTATTCCTTCGCCGATACGGCCATTGTCGTGTCTCTCCTTTCCTGGATGCGCCCATGCTACCACGGGCGCATTCACCTCACAACTCCAGGGACACCGGCTACACCCGCCGGTCCTTGCGGAACTCTTTCTGCAGCTTCGCCCTGCTCTTCCACAACTGTCGATTCGCCTCACGCGCATGGGGATCCTCACGGGTGGCGAGGTGCGCGAGCTCGGCTGTTCCAGCCGAGAGGTTGAAGGTCCAAAGCAAATCCCTCCCTGTCGCCGCGGCGGACACACACGGTCCTGCGGTCGAACGGACGGTCGACGCCCGCGGAGGAATCTCTACCGGTAACTGGGAAGAGGAAGGACTACCTCTGCGAGCCCCTGGATGCGGTGGATGTGTGAGGAACGACTCGAACGGCAATCATACTACGGCGTCCTCCTTTCGATCGGTTCAGAACTTCCAGCCGAGACTATCGTCGTAGAGTGCAGGGTGTCAAGCGCGGCGCGTGCGGCGGCAGAGCTGTCTTCCCACATGGCCGAGAGCCCCAGGACGATGCTGTCCCAGGCCCAGCGCAGGATTCCCGCGGCTTCCACGTCGCTGGCGGCAAGGAGAGGGATCCTCCCCACCTCTTCGGTGCCGGCCGAGTACACCAAGTCTCCGACCTGCTGCCCCTTGTACACCGGGGCGATGAGGGGAGTACGCGCGAGCACCATGTAGGTGAGCTTCGCCAGCTCCTCGGGCCGCATCGTGAGCCGTACCGGTCCCGACGGTTCGACCGGTATTTCCCGCGCGCCGCCCTTCCAGACACGCGCGGCAGGGAGCGTTGGGACGTCAAGGTCGACGGTGGTGAAGTTGCGAAAGCCGTAGGTGAGGAGGGACATGCTGTCATCGGTGCGCCTTCGCGCACCGTCCGCGAGCGAGCTGCCGGGCACTCCAAGGATCACGGCGATGAGACGCATGCCGCCGCGCCGCGCGGTGATGGCGGCGGTGAAGTTCTCGTCGTCCAGGTGTCCGGTCTTCAGTCCGTCCACGCCAATCCCGTCCCACACGAGCCAGTTCCCATTGTACTGCTTCTTCGTCTCCAGGCGCGCGCGCCGCACGCCGGGCATGTTTTGAGGGAGCGGATAGTCGAACTCGCGCAGGGAGTGCAGCTCCCCCAGGGCTTCGGGATGCAGCTCGATGTAGCGTCGGCAGAAGTCGGCGAGCTCGCGCGCGGTCACCCGGTTGCCCTTGTCGACTCCCGCCGGATCGGTGAAGTGCATCGTCGCATACCCCATGAACCGCGCCTCGTCGTTCATCATGCGGACGAATGCCGAGGAGCTTCCCGCCACGTACTCGGCCAGCGCCGTGGCCGCATCGTTGCCGGACGCGATGGCGACGCCCTTCATGAGCTCTTCCACGGTGACGATCTGCCCGGGGCCGAGGTTCATGAGGGTCGAACCGGGCGCCTGGTGGTCCGCCCACGCGTTGGAGGAAATGGTCACCACGTCGGACCTGCTGATGGTGCGGTCGGCAAGTTTCTGGTAGATGATGTGCAGCGTCATGAGCTTTGCCAGGGAAGCGGGGACCATGGACTGGTCAGGGTTGCTCTGGTACAGGACTCGTCCCGAGACCTGGTCGATGAGGACAGCGGAGCGCGCGGAAAGGGCAAGAGGCTCCTTCTCGAAGCGCGTCACCGTCTCCGGGGGGCCGGCAACGAGCGGGGCTGCAGAGCAGGCGGTGATGAGAATGAGCGTGGCGATGCGGCCAGGCTCGCGAGGGAACCTCAGAATCTCCTCCCAGTCAGTGACACTATGATGGTAGCGACTCGGGGGCGCGGTGTAAAGCCGTCATCACCCCCGGATCCAGGCTGCCCGTGCGCTATGCGCCGGTTTCCTCGCCGGTGCGGATGCGGATCTTGATCTCATCGCCTGACTCGGGCTGCTCGCGCGGGGGCACTACCAGCCGAAGGAGGCCGTTGTGGAAGCGCGCCTCGGTGCCGGCCTGGTCGAACTTCTCGGCGGGGACGTAATAGCGCTGTTCCTCGATGTCCTTGAGCTTCAGCCGACGCTTGAAGTACTGCACCCCCTCGTCGTTCTCCACCGGCTTCGGCGCCTTGGCGGAGAACAGGAGGTGGTCGCTGCGGAACTGCACGCTGATGTCCTGCTCCTCGAAGCCGGCAAGGGCGAGCTCCACGACGAGCTTCTTCTCGCGCGTCAGGTAGATCGTTGCGGGCGGGTACATGTAGGCGGGGTAGTAGTCGGGATTTCCAAAGGGGCCCCTGCCGAACTGTTCGGCGGCCCTGCGCATCTTCTCCGCGGCCTCATGGTCGAAGGCTTCGCCGAAGCTCTCGGCGAACTTGAATGCTTCGTCCATGATCCGGCCCAGGTCGAACGTGAATACCCTGTTGGTCATGATCGTGCCTCCTTGGCGGCATGCGGCTCCCCGTTCGGGCGAGCCTTCGGACCCCCCATCCGGGGCGGTCCGCGAAGGCGCATCCGCGCCTTTCCTTCCAATGTAATGACCCGGCAGGAGGACGGCTACTGCACCCGCACCGGCATGACGAGGAAGGGGATGCCGACCTGGTGGAGGCGCCGCTGCACGGCGAAAGTGGTGTGGTTGAAGAGCAGCCGGGTGAGGAAGCTGTCCTCCACGAACACGATCTGTCCGCCGAAGAACACCGCCGTGGGGTATTTCTCGTAGATGGTCTGGGCGAGGCCGCAGATTTCATCCGACACGTCGGTGCCGATCGCGGAGAAGCCCTGGGCGTACATTCCCTCCGCCTTCAGAAACCTCACGTAGCGGTCGAGCCCCTGTTCGACGTGGTTACGGAGCTGGTCGATGCCCGCCGCGCCCTTGAACCTGTCGGCGTCCAGGATCCCGGCCTGGATGAAGAACCAGTTCCTGAACACGTCACCGAAGACCTTCCTCACGCTGAACAGCGTGTGCAGGCCGGTCCCGTTGAAACCTGAGACGAGGATCACCGCAGTCTTCGCCTTCGGGTCGAAACGCAGCCGGCGCGCCTTCCCCGCGGCGGCGGGCGGCTCCGGGGGTGAGGCGGTTTCGGCGGTGGCCACGGCGGTCATGAGGTGGTCCAGCCGGGCCAGGCGCCGCCCCGTCCCGAAGTAGAACCGCTTGATGACGATGGCCACCAGCACGAGGGACCCCGTCACGAGCAGGGTGATCCACCCGCCTTCCCGGAACTTCAGCACGATCTGCGAAATGAGGATGAAGCCGGTGAGGATGAGCCCGAAGCCGTTGATGAGGATCTTTCTTTTCCAGGAGGGGACCGTTTTTCTCTCTTTCCACCAGTGGCGGACCATGCCCGCCTGGGACAGGCAGAAGGTGATGAAGACGTTGATTGCGTACAGGACGATGAGAAACGTGACCGAGCCCCGGCTGACGATCATGAGGACCAGGGCGGCCCCGCCCATGAGCACGATTCCGTTCTTGATCACCAGGCGCTCGCTCAACAGGCTGAACTGGCTGGGCAGCCACCGGTCCAGCGACATGTTGGAGAGGACGCGGGGACCGTCGAGAAACCCTGTCTGGGCGGCCACGAACAGGAGCACCGCTTCGGAGACGAGGGTGACCAGCACGAAGATGAATCCCGGGGCGCCCCATCCCGACGCGATGCGCTCCATCAGGACCGCGTTCAGCGTCCTGCCGGTCTGCTTTGTGACGCCGAACAGGAGGTAGCCGACCATGAGGCCGGCCGCCATGAATGCAAGGGAGGCGGCCATGTAGCGCATCGTGCGCTTGGCGGTCTGCACCCGCGGCTCGCGGAGAATGGGAAGGCCGTTGCTCACCGCCTCGATGCCGGTATAGGTGCCCGCGCCCATGCTGTACGCGCGCATGACGAGGACGAAAACGCCGAATGACCCCAGCTGGGCGGTGGCGGCGCGCGTCTCCGTGGCCGTGGCCTGCACGGTGGCGCCGATCTCGGGGACGTGTGATCCGAGGGCAAAGAGGATCGCGAAAGTATGCGTGACCAGGAAGAGCAGGAAGATGGGCACCAGGGGAGCCACGGATTCCTTGACACCGCGAAGGTTCAGGAGGGTGAGGACAAGGACCCCTGCCACGGCGAGAACGATCTTCCAGGGCAGGAGGGAGACCGGCAGGAAACTGAATATGGCATCCGCGCCGCTCGCGATGGAGAGGGCGATGGTCAGGACGTAATCGATGAGCAGCGCGCAGCCCGAAATCATCCCGATGATCGGGGACAGGAGCTTGCTCGCCACGAGGTACCCTCCTCCGCCGGAGGGGAAGAGCTCGACGATCTGCGAGTAGCTGGAGGCGATGACGAATATCGTTATGGCCGTGGCCAGGGCCACGAAGATGCCCAGGTGGCCATGGGTCCCCAGCGAGAGAAACGACTCCTCGGGGCCGTAATTCGCGGAAGAAAGGCCGTCGGCGCCCAGCCCGACCCAGGCGAAGAATGCGACCAGCGAGAGCTTGTGAAAGAGGTGGGGGTCGCGAATGTCGCGCGCCCCGCCGATGAGGGCGTTTTTCAGACGCTCGAAAAGACTGGTCTCGGTGGGATCGCTCATAGATAGGGCGGGTACTGTAGCCTTTTTCCGCGCCCGTGTCAGCCGCGCTGCTCCTGGGAAACCGGGTTGCAGAGGACGCCGATCCCGTCGATCTGCACCTCCACAGCGTCGCCGCCGTGCAGCTCTGCCGGTTCCCCCGATGTGCCGGTGAAGATGAGGTCGCCGGGTTCCAGGGTGACGGAGCGGGAGATCCATTCGATCAGGGCCGGCACGTCGAAGATGAGGTCGGACGTTCGGCAGCGCTGGACCTCGCGGCCGTTGATCCGGGCTGTGATCAGGGCGGCGGAAGGATCCAGCCCGGTCACGAGGAACGGGCCCAGCGGAGAGAAGGTGTCCGAGGACTTTGCGCGCCACCAGTTCAGGTCGTTCTTCTGCCACACCCGCGCGCTGACGTCGTTTCCGCAGGTGTATCCAAGGACGTAGTGCAGCGCCTCTTCACGACGGACAGACCGGCAACGCCTGCCGATGACGGCGACGAGCTCTCCCTCCTCGTCCACCCTTCCCTGGCCGCGGGGAAGAACGATGGGCTCATCCGGACCGATCACTGAGCTGGGCACCTTGAGAAAGACCTGGGGCTCGCGCGGCGGTGACTTGCCCTGGAGGTGGTCGGCGTAGTTGTGCGCCAGGGCGAAGATCTTCGAGGGCAGGCACGGGGCACACAGTTTCACCGAATCTATCGGACGGACGTCGGTGGTCGTTCCCCGGGCGCCGAAAGGGTCGCCGACCATCGCCCTGACGCGCTCTGCGGGTCCTTCCGCGGGCTCCACGATCCCCCAGCAGACCCGGCCGTGCGCATCGTAGCGAGCGATGCGCATGGCGGTCAGCCGGAAAGGGCCGGCGGCGTGTCCAGCTCTTCGCCGTGCCCTGTGATGGAGAACACGATGCGTTCGCAGATGTTTCCGACCCTGTCGGCGACGCGCTCCAGGTTGTGGGCCACCCAGGTGAGCCGCGTCGCCTGGTTGATGGCCTTCGGATCGGCCATGATGTAGGTGATGAGCTCGCGGTAGATCTGCTCGTAGAGGGCGTCCACCTCCACGTCTTCCTTGGGGATCGCCCGGGCCGCTTCGACGTCCCGCCGGAGGAACGCTTCGAGGGAGCGGTGGAGCATGTCGCAGGCCTTCGTGGCCATTCGAGGAATGTCGACCAGCGGCTTGATGAAGCCTTCGGCGCCGATCATCACGGCGACATTCGCGATTCCCTTGGCGTAGTCGGCCATGCGCTCCAGCTCGGAGGCGATCTCGAAGATCGCGGCAAGTGTCCGCAGGTCTCCTGCCATCGGCTGCTGGGTGGCGATGAGCGTGAGGGCCTCGTTCTCTATGGCGTACCTCTTCTCGTTGATATGGCGGTCCGCTTCGATGATGGCGCGGGCGTGATTGATGTCCTGGTTCTTCAGGGTCTGCACCGATTCTCCGATGGCCCGTTCGGCCATCGCCCCCAGCTCCAGTATCTCGTCCTGCAGGCGGTGCAGGTCGTGCTCGAATTTTTCCCTTGGCATTGCTCCTCCTCAGGGCGCCTGAGGCTCTTCGCCCCAGCGCGGCCGCGGCGCCTGATTCCGCAGCCGGGCGGTCACCCGAACCGCCCCGTAATATAATCTTCGGTTCGCCGGTCCCGCGGGCTCGTAAAAATCTGATCGGTGGCGCCGAACTCCGCAAGGATGCCGGCCCTCTCCTCGTTCAGCCAGAAGAAACCGGTCTTGTCGGACACGCGCGCGGCCTGCTGCATGTTGTGGGTGACGATGACGATCGTGTACCTTTCCGTCAGTGTGCGCATCAGCTCCTCGATGCGCAGCGTGGCAATGGGATCCAGCGCGGAACAGGGTTCGTCCATCAGGATGACTTCGGGCGCCACTGCCACCACCCGGGCGATGCAGAGGCGCTGCTGCTGTCCCAGCGAGAGGGCCAGCGCATCCTGTCTCAGCGTGTCCTTCACCTCGTCCCACAGGTCGGCGGAGCGCAGGCTTTTCTCCACGACGTCGGCGAGCGAGTTCCCCCTGTGCGTGCCCAGCACCCTCGGGCCGAAGGCCACGTTGTCGAAGATGCTCTGGGGGAAGGGGTTGGGACGCTGGAATACCATGCCTACCTTCATGCGGAGCTTGACGACGTCCACTCCCGGGGCGTACACGTCCGTGCCGTCGATGCGCACCGTGCCCTGCGCGTGCGCACCGGCAATCGTGTCGTTCATCCGGTTGAGGCAGCGCAGGAAGGTGGACTTGCCGCAGCCCGAGGGGCCGATGAGGGCGGTGATCCGGCGTTCCTCGATGTCCATGCTCACACCCTGCAGGGCGAACCGGGAGCCGTAGCGCACGGACAGGTCCCTCACGACGATGAGGCCCATGCTCAGCCGAACCTCCCCGTCACGTAGTCTTCCGTCTTCCTGTTGCGCGGCGCGGTGAACACCTGCGGGCCGTCGCCGCATTCGACCAGCTCCCCCCCGAGGAAGAAGGCGGCAATGTCCGCCACGCGCGCGGCCTGCTGGACGCTGTGGGGCACGATGACCACCGCGTAGTGCAGCTTCAGCTCGAAGAGGGACTCTTCGACCTTTGCCGTGGAAATCGGGTCCAGGCCGGAGGTCGGTTCGTCGAGGAGGAGGACCTCAGGCTCCAGGGAAAGGCTGCGGGCAATGCACAAGCGCTGCTGCTGGCCCCCGGAGAGGCTCAAGGCGGGCTGGTCCAGCCGGTCCTTCACCTCCGACCAGAGGGCGGCCTGGGTGAGGCTTCGCTCCGTGATCTCTGAAAGGCGCGCTTGTCGGCGCTCCCCAGCCAGCCGGGGCCCGTAGATCACGTTTTCCCGAACGGTGCCGGGGAGCGGGAGGGGAAGCGCGAAGACCATGCCAACCCTCCGCCGGAGCCGCGTGACATCGACCCCCGGGGCGTAGATGTCCTCACTGTCCAGGAGGATGCGTCCGGTCATCTTCGTGCCGTCCACCATGTCATTCAGCCGGTTCACAAGACGCATGAGCGTGGTTTTCCCGCCCCCCGCGGGACCGAAGAGCACCGTGACGGCCCGATCGGGGATGTCCAGCGTGACGCCGTTCAGCGACTGCCTGCCGTCGTACCAGTAGCTCAGCCCGTCGATGCGCACCTTGGGGTCATCGGAGGAGCATGACAGGCGCCTCGTTCCCCGCGCCGTCGCGCTCTCCATGGCCCCCTGCGTCGACCGCGCGTTCGGCATCACCATTGTCTCTTGCTCCTGAAGTAGCGGCGGATGAGCGACGCCACGATGTTCAGCGAAAGAACGAGTCCGAGCAGGACCAGGGCGGTCCCGTACTGCACCGAGAGAGGCATCCCCGGCACCTGCGTGCTGATGACGTAGAGGTGGTACGGGAGGGCCATGGTCTGGTCGAGCGGAGACCGCGGCAGCCGGGGAAGGTAGAATGCCGCAACGGTGAAGAGGATCGGCGCGGTCTCCCCTGCGGCCCGCAGGAGCCCGAGGATGACGCCCGTGATGATGCCGGGCAGTGCCTGGGGAAGCACGATCGTGCGGATGCCCTGCCACCGCGTCCCTCCGAGGCTTGCCGACACGGTGCGGAACTCCTGCGGCACTGCGCGCAGCGCCTCCTCCGAGGTGCTGATGATCACCGGCAGGGTCATGATGGCCAGCGTGAGGGAGCCGGCGAGGATTGAGGTGCCGAACCGGAAGAAGAGGACGAACATGCCCAGCCCGAACAGGCCGTAGACGATGGAAGGGATGCCGGCGAGGTTCACGATGGCCAGCCGGATGGCCCTGGTGAGCCGGGTATCACGCGCGTACTCGGAAAGGTAGACCGCCCCGCCCACGCCGATGGGCACGGCGACGATGGCCGTCCCGAGCGTGAGCAGGAGGGTGCCGATGATGGCAGGGAGGATCCCGCCCTGCTTCATCCCGCCGTAGGGCATGGTGCTGAGGAACTGCCAGTTGATGGCCCCAATGCCGCGGACGACGATGACCCCGATCACCAGGAGGATCGGGATCACCACCACCATGGCGATGAGACCGAGCAGCGCGAAACCCAGGCGCTGGGCCAGTGCCCTGTTCATCAGCGCAAGCCCCCCTTGCGCCTCTTCTCGAAGATCGCGGAGGAAGCGGCGAGGTTGATCAGGAATGTGAGCACGAAGAGGATGATCCCGATCCCGAACAGCGCATGGTAGTGGGTGCTGCCGCGCGCCACCTCGCCCATCTCTGCGGCGATGGTGGCAGTCATGGTCCGCACCGGGCGCAGGATCGAGGCCAGTGATGTCGGCAGCACCGCGGCGTTGCCGGTGACCATCATCACCGCCATGGTCTCACCAATCGCCCTGCCCATCCCGAGCATGACCGCGGTGAGGATGCCCGAGCGCGCGGAGGGAACAACGACGCGCCAGATCGTCTGCCACCTGGTGGCCCCCATCGCGAGACCTGCGTCCCGGTAACCCTTCGGGACGGAATCCAGGGCATCCTCGGCCACGCTGATGATCGTGGGCAGAGCCATGTAGGCCAGGATGAACGCCCCCGAGAACGCGGTGAGCCCGGTGGGCGCGCCCAGAACCTCCCGCACCAGCGGTGCGACGAACGTCATGCCGAAGAACCCGAGCACCACCGAGGGGATCCCGGCGAGGACCTCGATGATCGGCTTCAGGACCTCCCGTGCCCACCGCGGCGCCACTTCGCGTACAAACACGGCCGTGGCCACCCCGAGGGGCAGGGCGATGACGATGGCGATGAGGGTGACCAGAAGCGAGCCGAGGATCAGGGGCAGAGTGCCGAATATCCCGAAGGTGGGATACCAACGCCCGGAAAACAGGCTGCCGGGCCGCACCTCGAAGAAGACCGGCACTCCCTCGCGCAGCAGGAACAGGAAGATCAATCCGACGAAACCGATCGTGGAAAAGCCGAGGACCCGGATGAGAGTCTCCAGCGCGAGCTCGGACAGGCGCGTTCGCCGGGCGCGCGATGCGGTTCCGGAGATCCTCCGCGGAACGGCCGTGCCCGTCATCCGCCACTCCCTTCGAGCGGAACGAATCCCACGTCCCGCACCAGCTTCTGCCCGTCGCCCATGACCCAGTTGAGGTATTCCTTCACCGCTCCTGTCGGCTCTCCGGCGGTGTACATGAAGAGGGGCCGGGAAACCGGGTAGGACTTGTCGAGGACCGTGCGCACCGAAGGAAGCACGTAGGGCCCCGCCGCGGTCCGTGCGACGGCGATTGTCTTCTGTTCCGGGGTGACATACCCGAGACCGTCGTACCCGAGGGAGTTGGGGTTCTGTGCCACCTCCGCGCTGATTCCCTGCGATGAAGGCATGAGAAGGGTCTCGGGGGAGAACAGGGCGGTGCTCTTCGAATTGCCCAGACGGATGACCTGCTCCAGGAAATATACGTAGGTGCCCGAATTCGACTCGCGGGAAAGGAGGACCACGGGCGCGTTTCTGCCTCCGACGTCCGCCCATCGGGTGATCCTTCCCGTATACATGTCGGAGAGCTGCTGCAGCGTGAGCCCCTGCACCGGGTTTCCCGGATTGGCTACCACCGCGATTGCATCCAGGGCAACGGTGAACTTGACCGGAGTGATGCCGTTTTTGCTGGCCTCGGCGATCTCCTCTTTGGACATCTCGCGCGAGGCGTTGGCGATCTGAATCGTTCCATTAATAAGGGAGGCAATGCCCGTGCCGGAACCACCTCCAGTGACGGAAATGCGCACCTGGGGGTTTTCCGACATGTAGCGTTCAGCCCATGCCAACGCCAAATTCAGTAAGGTGTCTGATCCCGTGTCTTGTATTGCCGTGGGGGCGCCGGCGGCGGGCGTGCCTGCGGACGGCCCGGCATTGCCGGCGGAACGCCCGGCGCAGCCGGCAGCCAAAACAGCGACCAGGCATGCGCACACCACGCCGCCGGAGGCGGATTTGGCGCCGCCGGAGGCGGATTTGGCGCCGCCGGAGGCGGATTTGGCGCCGCCGGAGGCGGATTTGGCCCATCGAAGCGTTGTCTTGGGGACCACGGCAGCGAGTGTTCTCGATAAGGCCGGGGATTGTCAAGGAACGCGATTTCCGGGAACGTGACTTTTGGCCCTCGTTGCGCTAAGATGCCGGGGGGAAGGAAGGTGGGATGATGAGAATGCGTTTCCTTGTCGCGGCGGCTCTTCTTCTCGCCGCGGGCGCCGCGTTCGCGGCGGACCAGATGAGCGTCACGGTCAAGCAGACTCAGATCCGGGACAAGCCGAGCTATCTGGGGAAGATCCTGGGCAGCCTTTCGTACGGGGACAGGATCACCGTTCTCGATCAGCCCGCAGGGGCGCCGAAGGGCTGGCTGAAGATCGCCGGGCCGGACGGCAAGCTCCAGGGATGGGTCAGCTCATCGGCTCTCACGACCAAGAAGATCGAGCTCGCCGCCGGGTCCCAGAACGTCGAACAGGGCGCATCCAGCGGCGAGGTCGCACTTGCCGGCAAGGGGTTCAACGAGGCCGTGGAAAAGCAGTACAGGCAGGACGGGAAGCTCGACTACACGTGGGTGGACCGTATGGCGCAGATCACGGTGAGCCCCGAGCAGATTTCAGACTTCATCAATCAGGGCGGCCTTTCCTCTCCTGAAGGAGGGGCGCAATGAGAAGCATCACCCGCGGCCTCCTCGTTACGGCCCTGGTCGGCGCGCTCGCCGGCTGTGCATCGATCGGCGACAACCTTTCCATCGGCAACATAGTTGCCCTCGGTCAGAGCGCACAGAAGGTCCAGGAGGCGGAGCAGACCGAGTTCACCCCCGAGCAGGAGTACTACATCGGCCGGGCCGTCGCAGCCAACATCCTGAGCACGAGGAAGGTCTGGAACGACGAGAAAGCGACGACCTACCTGAACCTGCTCGAGCGCACACTGTCACTGTTCTCGGACAAGCCCGAGACGTTCGGCGGTTATCACCTCCTCATCCTTGATACTGACGAGATCAACGCATTCGCCGCGCCGGGCGGCCTGATCCTGGTCAGCCGTGGTCTCCTGCGCTGCGCCACCAGCGAGGACACGGTGGCAGCGATACTGGCGCACGAGACAAGCCACGTCGTGCTGCAGCATGGCCTCAACGCGATCAAGGCTTCGCGGAAGACCGCCGCGTACAAGAACCTCGCCCTGACGGGTGTGTCCGTTTTCGGTTCTCCCGAAGCGCGGCAGCTCACCGACATTTTCAAGGACTCGATCTCGGACATCACAAATACCCTCGTGAACTCGGGCTACTCCCGTGACCTGGAGCTCCAGGCAGACCAGACGGCGCTCGTCATCATGAGGCGCGCGGGGTACGACCCCCGGGGCTTCGACGACATGCTGAAGGTCATGGAAACAAGGATCAAGCCGGGGGGGCTCGATTTCGCGAAGACTCACCCGGACCCGAAGGACAGGATCGTGGAGGTTGAGAAGGCGCTGACCGGTCAGCCTTCGGTCACCGTCCCTGCGACCGCGACGGCGATCCGGCAGACCCGCTACCGCGACGCTCTGGGGAACATCTAGACCGTGGCGCAAAATGCCGCCTCCGGCGGCCGCGAGAATGCCATCTCGGGTGGCCGCGGCGCGCGCGCAATTCCCGCGGGCCTCCGAAAAATCATCCAGGGCCTCCTGATGGGAGGAATCGGCACGGTCCTCGCGCTCGCGCTGTGGCTCCCCGGTGCGCTGGACCGGTTCGAGGCAGGCACCTGGGACCTGCGCGCGCGGCTTTTCGCAAAGCCCGGGAAGGCCACCAGCAGCGTGGTCACCATCCTCCTGGACCAGAAGAGCCTCGAATGGGGCAAGAAGGAAAACGGGCTTTCCTGGCCCTGGCCGCGCGAGGTTATCGGGGCGATCGCCGATTTCTGCGGTCGTGCGGGCGCGAAGGCCCTGGTGCTCGACGTCTTCTATACAGAGCCCTCCGTGTACGGGGTATCCGATGACCAGGCCTTCGCCGCGGCGATAGGGAAGAATGCCCGGATTGTTGCGGCGATGAATTTCGGCTCCGAGCAGTCAACGGATAAAACGTGGCCTGTAGACGACTCGCGACCGCCGCTCCGCATCATCGGCCTTCAGGACTGGATTCGAGAAGACCATCCCCGGCAGCTCGATTTTCCCCTGGCGGAGTTTCCAATCCCCGAAGTGTTCAAAAGCGCGAACATCCTTGCCAATGCCTACCTCGCTCCCGACCCCGTGGACGGGGTCCACCGCCGCGGACCCCTCTTCAATACCTTCGACGGCCGCGTGGTGCCTTCGGAAGCCCTCGCCGCCTACGCAGCGGGAAAGCCGGGACCGCACACGTTCTCGATCAGGCGAGGTGAGCTTGCGCTCGATGACGTGCGAATCCCAATCGACAGCGAGGGCCGGACGATCCTGAGATACCGGGGGCCGTCGAAATCGCACAAGGCGCTCACGGCCGCGGCGATCGTGCAGGCGGACGTCCAGATCCAGAACGGGGAGAAGTCCGCGGTGGACATGGCGCTCCTCCGGGACAAGTACGTCTTTTTCGGGTACTCGGCGCCAGGACTCTCCGAATTGAAGCCATCGCCCATGAATGGGCAGTACCCCGGCGTGGAGGTCCACGCCACGATGCTGGACAATATCCTCAGCGGCGATTTCATGCGCCCCTGGCCGCTCGCTCCGACGATTCTCCTGCTCCTGCTCCTCTGCATCGGCGCCGCCATGGCTGCCTCCGCCGCCTCGGGCGCCGGGGTGACCGCGGTGATCTATGTCCTCTTCATTCCCGTGGCACCCGCCCTGGGACTTGCCGCCTACGCCCTGGGGTTCTGGCTGCAGATGGTTGCCCTCGAGCTGGGCGTCGTCTTCTCCCTGGTCGGATCCAGCCTCGCCAGCTACGCGACCGAAGGACAGCAGAAACGCTACCTGAAGGGAGCATTTCGGCAGTACTTGAGCCCGACGGTCATCGAAGAGCTCATCGCGCACCCCGAGAGGCTCACGCTCGGAGGGGAACGCCGAGAGCTGACGATATTCTTCTCCGATGTCCAGGGCTTCACGACGATCTCCGAAGCGCTCAGCCCCGAGGATCTCACCGCGTTGCTCAACGAGTACCTCACCGCAATGGTCGACATCATCCAGGAGGAAGGGGGCACGATCGACAAATTCGAAGGAGATGCGATCATCGCCTTCTGGAATGCGCCCCTCTCTCAGGATGACCATGCGGTCCGTGGGGTCCGGGCCGCTCTGCGCTGCCAGGCCAGGCTTGCGGAAATGAGGCCTTCCATCCACGCGCGGATCGGCAAGAACATGTTCATGCGCGTCGGCATGAACACGGGCGCAGCCGTGGTCGGCAACATGGGCTCGAAGACGCGATTCGACTACACAATGCTGGGCGACCAGGTGAATCTCTCGGCTCGTTTGGAAGGCATCAACAAGCAGTTCGGCACGTTTTTTATGGTTTCCGCGTCGACAGTGGAGAAAATCGCCGGCGCGTACCCCGCACGGGAGCTTTCCCGCGTGGCGGTGGTGGGCCGCAAGGAGCCGGTCACGGTGTACGAGCCGATGCTCCCCGAGGAGTTCGCCGCGCGGAGACCGAGCCTCGAAGTCTTCGGCAGGGGACTGAAGGAATTCTACGCCGGCCGGTTCGCGGACGCGGAGCAGATCTTCGAAGGCATCGCCTCCGTTGATCCGCCCGCGGCATCCTACGCAAAGAAATGCCGGCTTCTGGCCGCCAGCCCGCTGGAAGCGGGATGGAACGGTGTCTGGGTGATGACGGAAAAGTAGCCGGGCATTACATTCGAGTCATGCGCGAGACTCATGACACCGCGATCCCGGGAACGACGCCGATCCGTCTTTTCCCGTCCGATACCCTCGAGTTCTTCACGCACGTTCATCCAGCCATGGTCCCGATTGTGTGGGTGCCGGTGGCGGGCGCGTTCCTCGTGCGGGGCATTTCTCTGGCGGGGGCGGCTGGACATCCCTACTCAGTCGTGCCCGGCTTCGTCGCCGGGCTCATCCTGTGGACGATTGCCGAGTATCTCCTGCACCGGTTCATCTTCCATTTCACGCCGCGCACGCCCCTGCAGGAGCGGATCGCGTTCCTCATGCACGGCGTGCACCACGCCCAGCCTCGCGTGAAGACCCGGCTGGTCATGCCCCTCATGGTGAGCGTGCCCCTCGCCTGCCTGTTCTACCTGCTCTTCACTATCGTGCTCTCATCCCTCATGGGCGCCCGGCATCTTACGGGACTGCTGTTCTCGGGTTTCGTCATCGGCTACGTGTGCTACGACCTCACCCACTATGCGCTGCACCATGTGCAGTTCAAGGGCGGCATCGGGAAGTCACTGAGAAACCACCACATGCGCCATCACACGGAGTGGGATTCCCGATTCGGTGTGAGCACCCCGCTGTGGGACCACGTGTTCAGGACCGAGCCCGCGAAGAAAAGGCCCGGGGGCGGCACGCAGCGCTGATCCTTCGGCGCCCGTTCGGCCAATTCCCTCCCGCTGAAGACCGCAGATTGGCTCTTTGATAGTTCCCTCCTCGGTGAGATCCTGGGAGAAAGGAGAGAGCAATCCATGAGCAACGTCCAGCAGAAGATCGAGGGCTACCAGGAGTCGAGGAAGCGGGCCCACCAGTACTACCAGGAGGCATCGCCTGCATATCGCGCTTTTCTCGATCTCGAGAAACAGGCATTCCGTCCCGGTGCGCTGGAGAAGCGGGTCAAGGAAATGATCGCGATCGCGATCTCGATCGTCGTGAAGTGCGAGCCCTGCATCGAGTATCACGTCCGGGAGGCCCTGCAGGACGGCGCATCGGTGGAGCAGATCGTGGAAGCCATCGAGGTCGCATTTGAGATGGGCGGCGGACCGGCAACGGTGCAGGCGCGCTTCGCACTGGAGGCAATGGAGCACTATCGCGGCCGGCAATAGCGCACGCGGCCCTCCAAGGGCATGTTTCCTCCATGCGCCTAATCTCTGCGTCATGGAGGGAACAAAAAGTGCCTACCCGGGCTCGGTGAGTATTGCGCGGAATCCGAGCCTGTGAATAGGATGCGGGCATGGATTCCACGCTCGCGAAGCTCGAAAGACTCGGTCTTTCCTCCTATGAAGCGAAGGCGGTGCTTGCGCTCCTGAAAAAGCACCCCTCCAACGGGTATCAGGTGGGCAAGATCGCGGGGATCCCGATCTCGAAGGTATACGATGTCCTGGGCAGGCTGAAGAACAAGGGCGTCGTGACCGCCGATGAAAGCGTCGCCCCTGCCCAATACTATCCCGTTCCCGCTGATGCCCTGATCGCGAGGCTCAAGTCGAGCTACGACACGGCGATCCACGAGCTTGAGAACGATCTCAAGCTCATCACCCCGATACCCGAGCTCGATCTTTCGTGGAACCTGATGGGATACCACGCGGTGATCCAGAAAGCGGCCAGCGTGCTGAAGAGCGCGTCGAAGACCGCCATGCTCTCGGCGTGGCAGAAGGAACACGCGGTCAGGCTGCGGTGAGACGAGCAGGAAGAGACTCGGCGCACGGCTCATGGTGATCACGGCGGATTCGAAGGAGGTCGTCATCAGCGGAATCTCCGACACAGGGGAAACGGTCGGCATCGTCACCTCCACGCCGCAGATCGTGCTTATCGCGAAGGAATACGTTCGCCACGATGTGTGGAGTCGGATCCTGATCAACGAAATGGGCGAGAGGAAGTTCAACCAGCTCTGCAGACAGAATGAGCTCATGTCATTCCTGATCAGGAACCAATGAGAATGAGGGCGCACGCGGGGCGCGCCGCTGCAAGAAACGAAAGGGGGACCTCTATGAAACATTCCACGTATTTCGAGGGGAAGGTGCAGAGCCTGGAAGTCCAGACTCCGGCAGGGCGCGCCACCGTCGGCGTCATCGAACCAGGGCGGTACACGTTCTCCACCTCTTCGGAAGAGCATATCGTCCTGATCGAGGGCACGATGAAGGTGAAGCTTCCCGGCGGCGACTGGCAGAATGTCCAGAAGGGCCGGGAGCTCGTCGTGCAGCGTGACGTCTCGTTCGACATCGACGCCGGGGCGGATGTCGCCTACATCTGCTACTATCGCTGAAGACGCCTGCGGCCATGGCTGATTTCCCGCGGACGCTCGCCCATCTGGATGGCGCTGCACTGGGGGTATTCGGCGCCGGACATCTTGGCAGGGTGATCGCCGCGGGGCTTGTCCAGAACGGCTTCCCGACCTCCCGGCTCCTGATTTGCCATGGAGGTTCGCCCGAAACCGAGAAGCGTCTTGCCGAAGCAGGGCTTTCGGGAAGGAGAGTGGAGGCAGTCGAGCTCACCCGACGCTCCAGGATCATATTGTACCTGGTCAGGCCGCAGCACCTGAACGCCATTGAACATTGCAGGCTGAAAAGCGATACGCTGTTTCTCTCATTCCTGGCAGGCACCCCGCTGGCACGAGTTCCTGTGTCCGTACCGCCGGGCAACATGGTCCGCGTGATGACCAGCGCGCCGGATACCTTCACAAAGAGAATTGCAGTCGGGGGAACATATCCCAGTGGAAATCACGTAGCGGAGGAGTTGCTGCGCGCCCTGCATGTCGAGCAGTTTTCCCTGGCCAGGGAGCAGGACATGCACGCCTTTACCGCCCTGGGGGTCTGTCTGCCTATCGTGCTCGCCTGCTGGAGGGCGCAGGAGAAGGCCGTTGATGAGGCGGGGTTGATCCAGTACGCGCAGAGGCTCGGCCTCGTCAACTATGAGAGAATTCTCGAATGGGCGAGGCGGGCCGAGCCGCGGTTCGACACGCAGGCCGAGCGGGAGGAGTACATCCAGAAAGCAGCGACGCCGGGCGGAGTGACGGAGGCCATGATCCGGCGGATCGTTGCCGGAGGGAGTCTCATCGAAGCCCTTGAGAGCGGGATCCTTCGAAGCCAGGAATTGGGCAGGGGATCCGCTGCACGATGATGACCGGGGCTCTCGATTGACGGCCTTCGTATGCCATTGTATAGTTCCTACCGAACGGTAGGTAGGAAAAGAATGCGGAAGCCAACGACGCGATCCACCATCCTCATGGTTGCCAGAACGCTCTTCGCCCGGCACGGTTACGACGGGACGAGCATGGAGCGCATTGCGCGAGGCGTAGGAGTGCGCAAGGCCTCCCTCTACGCCCATTTCCCGGGAAAACAGGCCCTCTTTCGAGAAGTGTTCGACGGGGTCCTCCATGAGTATCGAACCCACCTGGAAAAGACCGCGCTGCTTCCTCGGGGGGACGCCCCGATCCAGAAGGGCCTTGCCGGAATATTCGGCACCTACGTCGGCTATTTCGCGGATCCGGACGCCATGAGCTTCTGGTATCGGGCTTTCATGTCACCGCCGCAGTTCATGAAGCAGGAAATCACCGAGAGCACGATGCAGGTCGAGTCGACGTTCGTCGATCGTCTCACCGGGCTGTTTCGGGAAAGCATGAAGGAGGGCAGGCTGAGGCCGCAGAGCCCATCGAGGGTGTCCATGGCCTTCTATCAGATGCTGGTGGGGTTCGGTATGACCGTCGCGTATTCCCCGCGCATGAACGTTTCCCGACTGGTTCGTGAGTGCCTCGATGTTCTCTGGCAGGGCATCGGTCCGTCGGGCGCGCGGCGAGAGGGAGGATAGTACCTTGGCAGATTTCGACATCCTCTACTTCACCGGCACCGGCAACACGGCACGCGCGGCTGAAGTCTTTAAAGAGGAGGCGCGGCAGCACGGCCGCACGGCGAGAACGATCAGGGTGAGGCGCGGGCAGGACTGCTCCGTTCACTCTTCGGAATTCCTCGTCGTTCTCTTCCCTGTTTATGCCTTCGCACCGCCGCGTCCGATTCTCTCGGCACTGAGGCGCATTTCTCGGGTCAAAGGGAAAAAGGCGGTGGTGATCGAGAATCACGGAATGCTATCGCTCAAGGGAGGGCTGCACACCGGTTCCGGAGGCGGCTCGCCGGCGCATGTTGCGGCGATGCTCAGGCGCAAGGGCTATCGAGTGGTATTCACGGGCGGCGTCGGATATCCGGAAAACATCACCATATTGGCGAATGCAATCCCGGATCGCAGCGCGTCAGAGGTCATCGACGCCGGCGACGCGACCATCAGGGGAATCGCGCGGGATGTCTGCGAATCCCGGTCAGTGCCCACCCGGTATGGGATTCTCGCGCGGTTCATCAGCGCTCTGGGCAGTTTCCTCTTCAACTATCTCGGGGCTTGGCAGGGTGCAAAGCTCTACGTAGCGGACGCGGGCTGTACGTCCTGCGGACTTTGCGCGCAGGCCTGCCCGACACGCGCCATCCGCCTCATCGGGGGAAGACCCCGCTGGAGCGTGCACTGCATCTTCTGTCTTGGATGCTTCAATACATGTCCACGGCGCGCGGTCCAGGTATCCATCCTCCGCGTGCTCCTCCTGCTTGTCGCGACTGTGCTGCCTGTTCTCCTCATCTGTGTAGTTGCCCGCATTACGGTAAACGGGAATCCCGCGATCCTGTGCAGGTTTCTCCCGCGCTCCTGTTGCGAAATGCCGCTTTCTGTTCTTAACCCGCCATATGTCGATGTCTTGAAGCG